>SKEE01001742.1_pt2 | contig 16420 bp, 9 predicted proteins | sample 4826661 | NCBI WGS metagenome assembly SKEE01 (sample SAMN11008817, study PRJNA524170) | human gut metagenome | biome: Human fecal sample; material: Feces; isolation source: fecal sample from pouch patient p20 | host: Homo sapiens | place: Israel: Tel-Aviv | collected 2016-11-14
ATATAAATTTAATCAGCGTAACAGAGAATGGGAATAATAAAGAATCTGGAGTGAATGAAAATATATGGGATTTAGGGAGTGATGATTGGGGCAATGATATTTATTCGCCTTAAGCTCCTAGAATCCGTTTATGAGGCTTATATGTAGCCCAGAAAGGAAGGTATGTGATATGGGATATTACTTTAGAGGTGAAAATACAGATACAATCAAAACTAGAAAACAAATACAAGAAGAACAACAGGAAATCAGACAATTTGATAACAAAATTAGAAAACAGATTGCACATATGTCAATAAATGATTATGGAATTATTAGAGATAACATTAGAGAATTTGGAACACTGGAAAACGTAAATCTATTCCAAATACAAGAGTTGAATGAGCTTCTTTTAGATGGTTTAAAAGACTTGGCAACAAATGCAACTAATATACAGGCAGAATTAAAAGCGGATATAGAAAAAATAGAATCTGAACGCTATCATGAAGACCCTAGAACATTAGAAAGTTTAAAATTAGAATCTGAACGAAAGATGTATGATTATTATTTAAGATTAAGACAGAACAGAACAAAAGAGGGGGTTCATGTTAATAAGAGATTAATAGGGAACTGGGTGAAACAAGCAACCCAAGCCGAAGCCCTTGCACTTTCTCGCTTATCTCTAATAGATGAATATAAAAATCTTTTCACAGAAAAACAGTTAGAAGCTCTTATCCCTAAAACTAAAAGTATCATGCAGTCAACATTCGAGCAAAAACAGAAAAAAGATATAGAGCAAAAACAGAAGGAGCTTTCTTCTGTATTCATGACCCGTTTTAAGTGTGACAAAGCAATAAAACAAATGGAAACAGTATGCTTTGGTTCTAACTACTTTGGAGGTGGTTCTAGTGACTGATGAGAAGGCAAAGCAAGCCATACAGCTTAGAAAGGCGGCAGTAAAAGCCAAAAGGCAACTAACAAGGAAAAAGAGACAGGAGAATATTGAGAAAGCCCCCAACCCTCCTCTCCTGCTCTCTCTCAATGAACTACAGAAAAAAACAGGATTAAATTATAGTTTTCTTCGTAAGATGATTGTTGAAGAAAAACAAATTCCATGTTTAAAAGTAGGCAACAAATTTGTTGTGAACTATGATTTGTTCTTAGCGGTATTAGGAGGAAAACAGAATGGAAAATGATAAACTTAACTTAGGCACTTTGGGTACTCTTGAACTAATCAAGAACTCGTACCAAATTACAAATAAATTTAAAACAGGATTGTTAAGATGGATATTGCAACACCTTGTAAAAAAATTAGGATTGTCCTGCACTTCTTATCTTCTCATAAGAGAACTACAGGACATAACAAAGCAGGATTCAGATAAAGAACAATAAATATTAGGTACATAATTTACCCTATATTAAAAAAGTACCAAAAGTAATTGACATTTTAGTTTTTGTATGTTACTATCATGATACAACAAGTAACGTTCGTTACTTTTGGTACAAACATTAGAGGTATAACAATATGGTATATGGATATTGCAGAATTTCAACAAAAAGACAGAACATAGACAGACAGGTGAGGAATATACTTTCCGTATATCCTAAAGCAAAGATTGTGAAGGAAATATTCACAGGAACGAAGTTTCAAGGTAGAAAGGAACTCGATAAAGTTCTGAAAAAAGCAAAAACAGGTGATACTATAGTTTTTGATTCTGTATCCCGAATGAGCAGAACCGCAAGTGAGGGATTTGAACTTTATCAAATATTGTATAACAAAGGAATTAATCTAGTATTTCTAAAAGAACATTACATAGATACTGATACTTACAAACAAGCACTGAGCAATCAGTTGGAAATGACAGGCACAGACGTTGACGTAATCCTAAAAGGTATTAATGAGTATCTAATGATATTGGCAAGGAAACAAATAGAGATTGCATTTGAACAGGCAGAGAAAGAGGTACAAGACTTGCACCAGAGGACAAAAGAGGGAATAGAAACCGCTAGGAAGAACGGAAAACAAATTGGACAGAAAAAAGGTGCTACTCTTACCGTCAAGAAAGCCATTTATTCTAAACAAATCATTTTGAAACACAACAAAACATTTGGCGGTTCTTTATCAGATGCGGAAACACAACAAATGGCACAAATCAGTAGGAACAGTTTATATTTATACAAAAGAGAATTGAAAGACGAAATTGAAAATAGTTCTATTCATGATGTGATTGACAGATACAACAGGTTTGTTGAAATAATTAAAAAGAAGCAAACAAAACAATAAGAAATAACAACATTGGAGGGTTGTAACTTATGATATTTTATTTTGATGATAGTTAGCAGGAAATTGTTTTATGAAAGAATTTAATATAGATGATATTCAATATGCTATTGATAATAATATTATTTCTATTGCAGATGTATTGGAAAATACAGAAAAAATGAAAAGAGAACAGATATTAGAACAGTATGGAGATTTAATCAAACATTATGGTAATGAATGGTATTTCCGTATACCAGATAAAACACTTAAAAACGGTTGTTTTCGCCGTAGAAGCAAAAACAGAGAAGATATTGAAAATAAACTTTGTGATTACTTCATAGAACTAGAAAAGAAACAACAAGCGGATAAGGAACAGAACACAGCGACCTTGAAAGAACTTTTCTATGAATTTATGGAATATAAAAAAAGCAAAGTCAGCGGCGGTACTATCAATCGTATGATGCAGGACTGGAAAAAGTTCTATGAACCACACACAGAGTTTATTTATAAGCCATTTGTAGAGATAACAAAAATAGACGTTGATAATCTTTTGAATGACATTGTAAATGAACACACTATGAAAGATAAGGCTTTCAAAAATATGTGTGGAGTTTTAAAACAGACTTTTGAATATGCTGTAAATGCAGAATACATTGATAAAAGCCCCTATCGTGTGGAAGTCAATAAAAAGAAAATAACCCCGACAAGAAAAAAAGCAAATGAAAAAGAAGTCTTTACAGCAAAAGAACGTGGCATTTTAATTAAAGAGATGGAACGCAGGATTCAGAATGACCCTTTAAATGCTGTACCACTTGCAATTATGTTAGACTTTGAAATAGGGGTTAGATGTGGTGAGTTATTAGCTTTGAAAGAGTCTGATATTATTTCAGAAAACGGAACATCTAAACTTTATATTCATCGGCAAGTTGTAAAAGAAAATAATATAACTGACTTGGAGAATATAAAACAAATAGGTTGGAATGTTGTTGATTATACAAAAAGCGATTGTGGGGAAAGAAAAATTCCTCTTACGCCAAAGGCATTAGAATATATTGACCGTATCAGACAGATTAATGTTTTAAATGGAAATCAAAACAAAGGATTTTTGTTTCTAACAGAAGATGGGACAATTATTACCAGAGATGCACTTGACGGACAATTAAGGCGTGGCTGTGCTTATGCAGGTATTCCAATAAGAAGTATGCACAAAATAAGAAAAACCTATGCATCAACATTATACCAACGAGGAATATCCATAACAATCATAAGTAAGTTGTTAGGTCATGCTGATGAATCTACAACAATGAAACATTACATATTCAACTTGAAAGATGAAACAGAAACTGACTCACTTGTTTTAAATGCATTGAGTAGCAATGTTATAACAAATAACCTCACCACAATATCTAGGGAAGAAATTTCCGAAAGCGTGACAGATGGTGACAACAAGATAATCTCTTTTGAGACAATAAAAAAGTGGAAAACTCCTCATAAACAAAGAGTTTCCCACTAAAGAATCTAATCGAGGCGACGGGACTCGAACCCACGGCCTCTGCGTCCCGAACGCAGCGCTCTACCAAACTGAGCCACGCCTCGTTTTCACAACGAATATAATATCAAAATTCATAGATTATGTCAAGTTTTTGAGAGGGTAAGCAGAGATTAAGATTTCTTACCCTCTCTTATTTTATCGTTATATTGCTATTATGTTTCTTCGCGTTTTCAATTTTTTCATTTTTTATTTTTATAAGAGATGAGAACGCTAAGTGCTAAGATGGCTGCTATACTTAAGAAACTATACATAAAAACCGGAGTATTATCTCCTGTTTTTGCTCCATTTCCTTTCGTGCCAGTTTCTCTATTTTTCTTTGGATTTTGATTCTTTATTTCCTTTTCTTTTAAATTAATTTTGTCATAATCACTCATCTTTGATGTCGTTGGTATCTTACTGCCATCTTTATTTTGTCCTGTAATGACCACTTCATTTTTCAGGAATTTTATAGATGGAATATCTTTCTTTACTTTTCCAATATATATTAGTTCTACAGCATCCTCCGCTTCTATTTTTTTCAAACAGAGTTCTCGTTTTTTTGATGTTTCTATATGTAGTTCTTTTCCCTTTTTTGTTCGTATCACATCACCAGCTTTATTGGCAAACCCTTTCATTTGAACATATTTTTTCAACTCCGCTGATGGTTCTTCTGTTACTTTTACATGATTTGCCGTTCCATTACCCACATTAGTGACTGTAAGTATAAACTGAACTTCTTCTCCCTCTTTATAAGTTCCATACTTTTTCTTTCCTGTATAACGTCCATTTTCTAAAATAACATTTTTCGTTTTATCTGCTTTTTTGGCTGCTAAAATATCTGGAGTACCGATTCCTACTGTATCGTTATCCGTCATCTCTGGGGTATCTTCAACATAATTTTCTTCGTTTTCTCCATTCTCATTCACTGTTTTATACTGCGCTACAAGATGTACCATATTATTTAATCCAGTGTCTCTGTTCGCTCCTGATTGTATGATTCCCTTTAAATGAATAGCGACACTATCTCCACTTTTTAGATGATCTAATACAACAGAACGACTTTCTGACTGCTTTGTTATGGATTCTGAGTCTTTTCCTATGTCTTCATCTTTCTCTGCTGTCCTAACCTGAATGGTATCTCCCATCTTTGTTGTAACCTGCCCAGTTGTAATAGTAATAGAATCTGATTTTAATACAGATAATAGTTTCTTATCTAAAGTGTCATCCACAAGCAGGTTATATAAATCTGCAGTTCCTGCATTCGTTAGTGTGATTGTATAATCTACGGTATCCCCGTATTCATAAATACCTTCTTCTTTCTGACCTTCATATCTGCCTTTTACCAGTGTGACTCCCTGTGTTTTATCTGCTAATTTTGCAATCTTTGCAAGCGGGGTTCCTGGTATATTAATATAATCTTCGTCTTGCATTAATTCTGTGACTGGGATTTCTGCATATTGTTTACTTTCTTCTTTCAGTTCTTCCACGGTAAGCTTCTGAATAGCCTCGTAGGCTTCTTCTATTGCCTTTTTACTTTCTTTTGATAATGGTTCTAATTCTTTTTTCGGTACCTTTGTTCCTTCCTGATCATCCTTTTGGTCATCTTTTTTATCCTCTTCTTTCTCTGCCTCATCGTCTTTTGATGTTTCTTCTTTCTTTTCTGTACTAGCTTCTTCTTTTTCTGTTTCTTCCTGTTCTTTGCGTGCTTTTTCGTCTCCTTTTTTATACCTTGCTGTTAAGTTTACAATATTCTCAAGTGAAAAAAGATTTCCGACATCTATGCGTACTTTTCCTTTCAAATACACATCTACGGCATCTCCTGCTGCCAGGAAATCCATCCATAACTTCTGTGATTCTTCTAAGTTTGTGCGCACTTTGCGATTGTCTTTGGATGTGTAGACCTGCTCTATAAAAGAAACACTATCCTTTTCAAGAGCTTCTTCTAATTCCTTACTAAGAACATCCGTTAATCTTAAATCATATAAATTGGCACTTCCTGTATTGCTTACTGTAATTTTATAAGTTACTTCATTTCCATTCTCATAAACGCCGGAAATCTTAGCCCCTGCATCATATCTGCCTTCTTTTAAGACAACCCCAGTTGTTTTATCAGCTAGTTTTGCGGTTCTTCCTTCTGGTATTCCTGGCACTTCAATAATATCTTCATCGTCTTCTCCTGGAACTTCTTCGTCTTCATTTCCATTAAAGTACCATCCATTAACATATACTTTATTAGAAAGATCATATAAATTCGCTGTTCCAGGCAATAAATTAACACTATAATTTAACGTAATATAATCATCTGCAAAGAGGCGGTCTGTTCCAGAACCATCCTCTCCTGTATTACATAATATCACTGTATTTTTATCTATTACTTTGGCTGTAATCTTCTTTCCTTTTGCTGTAGTGAGAACATAAAAACTATCTTTATCCACAGTTGCATCATCAAAAACAAAACCTGCACTTTCCATATCGGATACGGCTTTAAGTTCATCGCTTAATGCATCTTTTACTGTAATCCTTTTTAAAGCTGCCTCCCCGGAATTCTTTACTACAATAGAGAACTTTACTTTTTCCTTTGCATTGTATATTCCAGGTATTTTAGACCCTGATGTTATCTCTCCATTTTCAATCTGAATTCCTGTTGTTCTATCGGCAATCTTTATTACCTTTTCCTCTGGAATTCCTGGAATATTGATATAATCCCAGTCTACGACCAGACTATTATTCTCTCCATCTACTAAGTCCTTTACTGGTACATCAACTAGATGTGGCTTATCCGCATCGTCTTCTTGTCCATTATCATCATACTGTGCCTGAACGCGAACTTCATTCTTAAGCTTCCACGCATCTTTCACAGCTTCTTTTAATTTTACTTTCACATGCATCTCAACGCTGTCAGCTATTGCAAGATGATGCAGGTTTAATACAAGATTAGATGATGTTGACATCTGAGCATATACTTTATCTCCGCTTTTCGTCACAAAATAGCCCGATTCAGGAAGTACAAATGCTGCGGTTTCCATATCTGCATATTTAGAGAGTGTCTGTCCATCAAATTCCCCCTTACAATCCATATCATCTGTCACTTTGATATTGTAAAGAGAAACATTTCCTGTATTTGTTACTCTTATTGTATAATCAACGAATTCTCCTGCCTTATAGCGTCCTGTCACCTTTTTCTCTATATAACGTCCTGTTTTTTCATCAAAAGCAACTGCTTTTTTCTCTTCATTGGTTGTTTTATCTGCAAGCTTAGAAACTGCAAGTGATGGATGCATCAAAAGATTGTTTACCTTAAGCTGATAACTAATCAATTCTTTACTACTGTCTAAACCATAATGCAGCTCTGCTTCATAAATCGTATCTCCTTTAATATGATTCCATGCTCCTTTAATTTCCTCTACGATATATTTACCAATATATAATGACTTATTGCTTTCTCCTTTTCCATCTTCTCCGGTTGTAATCTTATCTACTACCTCTCCCTTTGTAACAAGAGGTTTTGTATCAGAAGCTGGTGTTCCATCTTCCTTGACATCCCACGGTGCGTAAATGTCCTGCGCCGCAGTTACTGAAAAAACAGCACCACTCACTGGCTGCCCCTCATCATCTTCTTTTTGGATAAGGAGCTTTCCTTTTTGAAGTGGATTCTCATATACTAAACTGCCTTTTTGCTTTTCTCCTGTTGACAAATTTTCAAAAATGACAGGATTCTCCTTATTATCTGTATTTTCCGACAGTTCAAACGTCCACTCTTGCTTCGTTAATATGCACCCCTTCGGCGCTTTCTTCTCCACAATTTTATAACGACCTAAATTATCCAGAGTATTTTTAAATTCCTGCTTATTTTGATAAACCGATCTCTTATTCTCATCCACATCTTCTTCTAAAGTAAAGAGTTCTTCATATTGATTTTTAGATTGTGACCACTGTAACAGGGTAAATTCCGCTCCAGATAAATATGCTCCCGTATCTTTGCTCTTTTTGTAAACCTTTATTAAATTCTTTTCCGCCTGATAATTTGTATTTTCTAACTGTGCCTCCAGTGGTATATTTGAAGAAAGATCAAACAGAGCTTCTGATTTTAAAGTTGGAATTTTGTAAGTCCACTCTTTATTAAGAGATGGCTTCCACACATTTTTATAGACTGCAGGAATAGCAATTTCTTTAACGCAATATGGACCATCTCCATATTTATCTTTATAAAAACTATAGCTAGTTCCTGTCTTAAATACAGCAATTCCTTCTTTATTTGTTACTGCCGTATCTATTGGTTCTGCTTTATCTATACTGACATTTTCACCGCCAAATAAACCAAATGTCACTCCTTCGATTGGCTGCCCGCTATTTTGATCTGTCTTTTTTACTTTAATTATCATCCCTGCTTTAGATGCCACATAATTCGATTCTTTTTTTACTGAACCACCCTGATTATTTGCTACATTTAATGTTCCCTTATTTAAAACTGCTACACTTCCCTGACATTTTCCTGCCTCAGATACTTTCGCAGTCACAGTATTATCTGTCTGATACCAGTCCGCAACTGATTTATTAATTTTATGTAACTCTTCATCCGATTTCATCTGCACTTCTATATGCACATAATAACTGTGTCCATAAAAAGCCGCCGCTGATAACTTCGCATTTTTCGCTGCCACTTTCACTGTCGTGGCATGATCTGTCCCTTGCGTTTTTGTTATATTAAAATTAGCACTTACATCTGTATAATTCATCTGATCAGCCTGGACATTATTATTTACCGCCTCATCTGCATATACTTTCACATCTTTTACGTTCAAAAGCGATTCTACTTTATCCTCAAACTGAAATGATGTATACTTCGCCGTAGTTACATTGGACGGACTCGGAACTGGTGCAGATAAAACATAGGAAAATGTCTCCTTTCTATCAGACAACCCCAGAAATTTCTTTGCTGATTCTGAATTTTTAGAATTGATTTTTCCATGATAAATCGCTTTCTTTACTTCATCTGGTAATAATCCAATCCCTACATCTGCACGAATCGAAAGCAGTCCTGTACTGTTTGACCAATAATAGGATGTAGAATCTGCCAGTGAACTATCCGCTGGAATCCCATATCCACTTTTTACCGCATATGCCGCATTACCGCCCGTATCCTTCTGGTCACATTTGGCTACTGTCCATCGACAATTCACCGTACTTCCCGCAAAAATTCCAACTGCGGTTGTTGTCTCATCATTATTGTCAAAACCTTCACTCGTCCTTGAAGAAACATATCCTTTCGAACCAGTAATCAATCCTGTCGCATTATACTGAAGTTTTGACTGCTGCATCTGAAACATAAGTACTTTCTCAAAACCTGTTCCAAAATCAACACCCTGCTGTGCATCAATATCACAAAACTGAATTAATCCTTTGATTCCGGAAACCGGTGTTGTCGTTCCACTATAATAGAAATCCATGCGAGTCTGCACATAATCTGTACCCATAACAGAAATACCAATCTTGTTCTTCTGGAATCCAATATATGGCGCTTTTAAATCCTGATTCGACAACTGCCTTCTTATCGCTGCCCCTGGAAATTTATATCCTGTTACTGTAATCTTTAAATCAATCTTATATGTTCTCTTCGTATTATAATCATACCAATTTCCAACATCTTTATATACTGCGTATGGATTCACCGTAGTTTTCTGTAAATTAAATACTTTCGATGCAATACGTCCTTTCGATACGGCAGGATACAAAGTACCAAATTCACTTTCTGTTCCATTTTTCACTTTTGTAAAAGAAACTCCTCCGCCTGTTCCTCCACCAACGCTTACTGAACTGTTATTGTTAAACCGGGGAGTAAAATTATACTGTCTTCCATTTGAATAACTTTCATAAATATACTTCGATGCCGCCTGTGCATTGGCTACTGTAAGCAGATTTTTTCCTGTCACGCTTCCCACTTTTTTGCTGTTTTTTTGTAATAAAAAATAATGGCTGGTAACATCAGGCATTGTTACAGAATGGTTTGTGCTTGGATGAGTAGACATTACTACTGGTACAGACTCTTCCTCCTCGTCTTCCCTCTGCTCCGCTGTGGACTGTTCCTGATTCCTTTCTGTAGATTTTTTTGTCTGTCCCCCTTCTTTTAGTTCTGAACCTGTTAATTTCTCCTGTTGTTGCTGAGATTTATCCTGTGTTCCTGCACTTTCCGATTCCTGCTCTGTACTCTTTTCTTCTGCTTCATTATGCTGCTCCGTGGTTCCTTGCTCTGATTTTTCCTTTTCTTCCGTTGTTTCTTTAGAAATGGCTGTCGTACTCTCCTGACTTTCCGTTGTAATATTCTCTATCTGTCTGGTATCTTCCTGTTCATTTTTCATCTGGTAGAAACTCTCTTTCCCTATTCCAGAAGCAGCTACGCTTATGTTGATATTTGTAAAAAAAAGTGCAGCTACTAAAACAAAAATAAGGATTCTCCTAAAAAATATCCGCATTTTCTGCCCTCCTGAAAAATTCTATATTTCCCTGTTGCTTAAAATATCTCTCTTCTCGTTTTACACTCCTTTCATTTTTAGGAAATATTTCCATTTCATTTTAGCATTTCGCTTCTTAATTGTCAATATTTTACTTTGTTTCTTTTTTATTCATCAATTATATTTTTGTACTTTCATTTCCCCATATATAACATTCCAATCCCAAAAGAAAAAAAAGAAGAGTATCTAAACATAGATGTTTAAATACCCTTCTGTTAAGCCGCATTCAAAAATACTTTCTGTTAAGTATAAATCACAATTTATGGAAATCTTATCCAAACAAGGGACATATTCTCTACAAAACAAATATACCGATTGTTGAAATAATTCTTCAAATACGCTCTAAATCGTAAATTCTATAATGGAAAAACAATATTTTATTCTAAATATTAACGGTCAATCATGCTGATAGACTCTATTGCAACAATACCACCTCGAACAACTTCCACATGATCAAACTTTCTTGTTAAAAGAGCAATAAGGTCGTTATTACGTCCCTCTGTATTTACACTCTCTAAAAGAACACTGTTAATACCGTAATCAATCGCTTTAGCTCCAAATACCTGTGAGATACGGAAAATCTCACCCTTCTCAAATTCAGAACATTCATGAATCTTCACGAAAAGAATCTCCTTCATATGGGTTGGGGCATCGGTAATATCGTTAAGCTTAATTACCTCTACGCAGCGGTTTAACTGCTTTTTAATCTGCTCAAAAGTTGCATCGTCAGAAGAAAGGCCGATTGTCATTCTTGATACTGTAGGATCTTCTGTAACACCTACTGTAATACTTGAAATGTTATAGGACTTTCCAGACATCATTCCTGAAATACGTGCTAATACACCAATTCGGTTCTCCACATACAGAGATACCCATCTTTTTTTCTTTTCTGTATTTATCTCTCTCATCTCTGCATCCTCCTATAACATAATATCTTCAAAGCTTGCTCCACCCTTGATCATCGGCATAACCAGTTCATCTGGAGCAACCATACATTCTACAATAACTGGTTTCTTATTCTTCTCTGCGTACTCTCTCGCCTCAAGAATCGTATCTTTTAACTGATCATTACTTGTAACAAAATATCCTTTAGAACCGTAAGCTTCTGCCATCTTTACGAAATCAGGAACATACTCTGGACATACCCAGCCCGGTGTACCACATTTACCCTTGCAGGACTTATGATAGCGCAGGCAGGTAATTGTATAACGCTTCTTAAAGAAGAGTTCCTGCATCTGGCGAACCATTCCGAGACGATTATTGTTAAATACAATGTTTACTAACGGAAGTTCCTGGCATACTGCTGTTGCAAGCTCCTGCATGTTCATCTGGAATCCACCGTCACCACTGATTGATACGACAGACTTCTCTGGACATCCAATCTGTGCTCCTACGGCAGATGGAAGGCCAAATCCCATCGTACCAAGTCCTCCGCTTTGTACTAATCTATGAGTCGCATCTAACTTCAGATACTGGGAAGCCCACATCTGATGCTGTCCTACATCACTGGTAAATACTGTATCTCTGTCTGCATACACTTCATTCAAAGTCTCGATGATACGCTGTGGGTTTACCCCCTCTTCTACTTCCATATGAAGAGGATATTCTTTATCCCAGCCTTTTACCTCTGCAATCCATTCCTCATGCTTCATTGGTTCTGTATGCTCTAATATCTTTAAGATTGCTGCCTTCGCATCTGCAACAATCGGAATATCTACTGTAACATTTCTTGAAATCGCTGCGGATTCAATATCAATATGGACAATCTTAGCATTCGGTGCAAACTTCTTAATCTCACCAGTTACCCGGTCATTAAAACGGCATCCGATAGAGAACATTAAATCGCACTCATCTGCAGTCTTATTAGCAGCATAAGAACCATGCATTCCGATATTACCAATATATAAAGGATGCTCTGTGGAAATAGCTCCTCGTCCCATAACGGTCGTAATTACTGGAGCATCAATCTTTTCTGCAAGCTTTGTCATCTCTTCCTGAGCACGAGCGAGATTTACTCCCCCACCGATTAAAAACATCGGCTTTTTCGCTTCTTCTAACAGATTAATCGCCTTCTTAAGCTGTCCTACATGAACACCCTTATTCGGCTTATATCCACGGATATTTACTTCTGTTGGATAAGAAGTTGAACCCAGTTCTGCCATAACGTCTGTTGGTAAATCTACAAGAACCGGTCCTGGCTTTCCTGATCTTGCAATGTAAAATGCTTCCTTAATTCGCTGTGCTAACATCTCTCTATCACGGACCATGATAACAAACTTCGCAATATTTCTAGTCACTCCAATGATATCTACTTCCTGAAACGCATCATTACCGATCAAATGCTCTGGAACCTGGCCAGTAAAACATACTAATGGAATACTGTCATAGTTTGCTGTAGCAATTCCTGTTACTAAGTTCGTAGCACCCGGTCCACTGGTTACTAAACATACACCAACCTTGCCGGTTGCTCTGGCATAACCATCCGCTGCGTGAATCAACCCCTGCTCATGTCTTGGTAATACGAGGTCAATCCCGTGACAATCATGGAGTGCGTCTAGAAGATTGACGACCATGCCACCTGGATATGCGAAAATCGTATCCACGCCTTCCTTTTTCATTGCCGTTACAAACAGGTCATTTCCTGAAACCTTCATACTTACTCCACTCCTTCTTCTCTCATTCAATGTTGTCAATTGTCTTTTGTTCTGATTTTTAGATAACTTACATTTAAAAGTTAATAATCTTTTTTATGATATACCAAATACTTTCCTTTTGTCAATAGTGCACTAATATGTATACAATTTTGATTTACCACAGGCAAGGGAGACGCTACAAAAGCTTTTAGTCGGATTGCTCAAAAACACAAGAAAGAACCACTTAAAAATCTACCCCATTTAGCACAACGGAACAAAATGGGGCAATTTTTTAGTGGTTCTACTCATAATCTTCTGGTAATCCGAACGCTACTTCCTCTGTAGCACCGTCTACCTTGCCTGCGGCAACTCAGAATTACTGTCGATTGTAGTTAATGAGGCATCCCTTCAAGATAATCTCTCTCTCATCATCTGTTAATTCACCCATTTTTAAAGCAAATGGTGTGAGACTTCCGTCTTTTACAACATAAGCTTCAAATTCTGCTGCCTTTGTCTCGACTGCCTTTCTTACGTCTGGCAGGAAAATGTAATCTCCGTTTGCGAATGGCAGGTCACCTTTTTCAATAAGGAATGGAAGCATACCCCAGTTAATAAGGTTGGAACGATAGCGCTTTGTAGCGTATTCATTTGCAATGTTAGCCCAGCCACCTAATACTTTCTGGCAGGATGCTGCCTGTTCTCTGGCGGAACCGTCACCTGGTTTTACAGCAAAGATTGTACTTCCGATTCCAATATTTTCATTGGTAACATCTGCATACTTAGCGTGAATTGCATCAATTACTGGTGCTAATTCTGCTAATGCTTCTACTGGATTGCTGTTCGCTTCTACTGCTTCCTGTGCTGCTCTTACTTCTTTGGCACGTCCTACATAAGCAGGATCTTTTCTTGAAAGAGTAAACTCTGCAAGGCCAAGTGGATTCGAACGGTAGGAGGATGTTTCTCCTGATGGAATTAATTCATCTGTCGTTGTAACTGGATCATGGATCTCGGACACAACTTTCAGAATCATGTTTTCTGGAAGTGCGCTCATCTTTGGCCAGTCTTTGATATTTGGTCCGAACTTAATCTCTACAGATGGATCTGCCACTCCTTTGCTGTCAAATACACGATTTGCGTAAATGCTGCTGTCAAAGTGATATTTTCTTCCTGTATATTCTACATCAAGGTCTGTTGCTGGCGTAAGGTATCCTTTATTGGCTGCGGTTGCTGCGATAGAGCGGGCATCCATTAATGCTACGGAAGCAATCTGACCATTTTGTAACTTAGAACCTTCTCTGTTCGGGAAGTTTCTTGTGGAATGACGGATACTTAAGCTATTGTTGGATGGCGTATCTCCCGCACCGAAACATGGACCACAGAATGCTGTTTTTACGATAGCACCACTTTCCATAAGGGCTGCTGCTGCACCATTCTTTACTAACTCCATGTAGATTGGTGTACTTGCAGGATAAACACTTAATGTAAATTCATCCGCTCCAATAGATTTTCCTTTGATAATATCTGCTGCTGCGCATAAGTTTTCAAATCCACCACCGGCACATCCTGCGATGATTCCCTGTTCTACATAGAGCTTTCCATCGCGAACTTTATCGGTAAGTTTAAAGTCTACCTGTCCATCTAAGCTGACAAGTGCTTTCTGCTCACAGTCGTGAAGAACATCCATCAGGTTCTTATTCATATCTTCAATCGTATATGTATTACTTGGATGGAATGGCATAGCAATCATTGGACGAATCTTGCTTAAATCAATCTTAACCATTCCGTCATAGTAAGCAACTTTTGCAGGATTTAATTCTTTGTAATCTTCTACTCTTCCATGGATATCATAGAAATCTTTAATTACATCATCTGTTTTCCAGATAGAGGAAAGACAGGTTGTCTCTGTTGTCATTACGTCAACACCGATACGGAAGTCTGCACTCAGCTTCTCAACACCTGGTCCAACAAACTCCATAACTTTATTATTTACATAACCATTCTGGAATACTGCTCCGATAATCGCAAGAGCTACGTCCTGTGGACCGACACCTTTTATTGGCTCTCCTGTCATGTAGATTCCAATAACACCTGGCATATTAATATCGTAAGTCTGGTTTAAGAGCTGCTTTACAAGCTCTGGTCCGCCTTCACCCATTGCCATTGTTCCAAGTGCTCCATAACGGGTATGAGAATCAGAACCAAGAATCATTGCTCCACCGCAGGCAAGCATTTCTCTTGCGAACTGATGGATAACTGCCTGATGAGGAGGTACATAGATTCCACCGTACTTTTTCGCACAGGTAAGTCCAAACATATGGTCATCTTCGTTGATTGTTCCACCAACAGCACATAAGCTGTTATGACAGTTTGTGAGAACATATGGCATAGGGAACTTCTCTAATCCTGATGCACGTGCTGTCTGGATAATTCCTACATAAGTGATATCATGGGAAGTTAACTTATCAAAACGAATTTTTAACTTTTCCATGTTATCAGAAGTATTATGGGCTTCTAAAATACCATAAGCAATTGTTCCCTTCGCTGCTTCTTCTTTAGAAGGTGCATCCGGGACCAGCCACTGCCTGCAGTCTTGCCTGGGCTTCCGGAGTATCTTCTATAATTTCTGTTCCATTTACAAGATACGCTCCTGTTTTTAACAGTTCCATCATTCTATCCTGCTATTGAAGCTTTCGCTTGAATAGCTTTTCCTTTCCTAAAATATATTATTAGTAAGATATTTGTAATGATACGAAATCCTTCAGCCTTTTCATATCGTTACGCTTGTTAATTATATTAGCATAAACGCAGGATAAAATTCAATAATCCATAAGTGGTATTAATTTTGTAAACTTCCAGGTTGCCGAGGCAAAATCAGAATTCATATTATAGGATTTGGATATCATTCAGACGATTATAGCTTTCCATGAAACTGATTTGTAGGATTTGGAATAGTTAGCCGCTGTAAATTTTCTGTAGGATTGCTCAAAAAATACGAGGAAGAACCCTTCTGGCAATCCGACTACAGATTCCTCTACAGCGGTGTCTCCTTTGCTACGCAAATCAGAATCTAATTATTTTTCAATTTTTTCAGAAACCATTTGCGGAATCCTTCTTCTACAATTTCTTTTCCAATAATATATGCTGCACAAAATAGGCTTCCTGTCTGTGTAATTTTCTGCATGTTTTCCTGTTGTGGCATATATAAGGACAGCAGAAGAGATATGAGCATAAATATACATAAGCTTGCCAGAATCTGTCCTTCCCATTTTTGGGTATTTTCAAGAAATTTCTGCCAGATATTTTGTCCAGTAAGATATTTTACGATTGTATCTCTCCAATTTTTTTTGAACCAGATATCCCCCTTCTGGCTGCCGCTATGGCAACAGGCGTATACACAATCTTCTGTTATTTTTTCTCTGCCACTCTGATTTAAACCAGACATAAACAGGATTCTTCCCTGCTTTTGCAAGAATTTTTTTGAATATTCCTGCTGATGTTTTCTCCATAT
>SKEE01001814.1_pt1 | contig 16231 bp, 17 predicted proteins | sample 4826661 | NCBI WGS metagenome assembly SKEE01 (sample SAMN11008817, study PRJNA524170) | human gut metagenome | biome: Human fecal sample; material: Feces; isolation source: fecal sample from pouch patient p20 | host: Homo sapiens | place: Israel: Tel-Aviv | collected 2016-11-14
TCGATAAGGGCATTATCGAGCCGATTCAGCCGGAAGCTGACGGCTCCTTGGATTACGAGAAGGTTAAGGCCAACTACGAGAAGGCTCTCGAATGGCTGTCCGAGACCTACGTCATGGCCCTGAACATCATCCACTACATGCACGATAAGTATGCATACGAGTCCATCGAGATGGCTCTGCACGACAAGGAGGTGTACCGTACCCTCGGTTGTGGTATGTCCGGTCTGTCCATCGCAGCTGATTCCCTGTCCGCATGCAAGTACGCTAAGGTTTACCCGATCTACAACAAGGACGCCAAGACCACCCCGGGTCACGAGGCGGAGTACGTTGAAGGTGCCGATGACGATCTGATCGTCGGCTACCGCACCGAAGGCGAGTTCCCGCTGTACGGCAACGACGATGATCGTGCCGACGAGATCGCCAAGTGGGTCGTCTCCACCGTTATGGGCCAAGTCAAGCGCCTGCCGGTGTACCGTGGAGCAGTCCCGACCCAGTCCATCCTGACCATCACCTCCAACGTGGAATACGGCAAGGCCACCGGTGCCTTCCCGTCCGGCCACAAGAAGGGCACCCCGTACGCTCCGGGCGCAAATCCGGAGAACGGCATGGACTCCCACGGTATGCTGCCGTCCATGTTCTCCGTCGGTAAGATCGACTACAACGACGCTCTTGACGGCATTTCGCTGACCAACACCATCACCCCTGACGGTCTGGGCCGCGATGAGGACGAGCGCATCGGCAACCTTGTGGGCATTCTGGACGCCGGCAATGGCCATGGTCTGTACCACGCCAACATCAACGTGCTGCGTAAGGAACAGCTCGAGGATGCCGTCGATCACCCGGAGAAGTACCCGCACCTGACCGTGCGCGTCTCCGGCTACGCGGTGAACTTCGTCAAGCTCACCAAGGAACAGCAGCTCGACGTGATTTCCCGTACGTTCCACCAGGGCGCCGTCGTCGACTGAGACTGAACGGCACCGCGTGAAACGGTAGACGACAATGGGGTGGAGTGTGAAAGCTCCGCCCCATTGTTTTCCCCGTGCAATATGGGAAACCCATTGGAGAGATACAACGAAAGGACACGGATGTCTGAGAACGTACATTTTCGCTCCACAACCAGGCACATGCTCAGAGAATCGCAAAGCTATGTCAACCAGACGCTTATGGGAGGATTATCGGGCTTTGAATCGCCGATCGGATTAGACCGTCGCGATCGCATCAACGCGCTGAAAAGCGGCGATATCGGTTTCGTGCATTCTTGGGACATTAACACGTCCGTCGACGGTCCGGGAACACGTATGACCGTTTTCATGAGCGGCTGCCCATTGCGTTGCCAGTACTGCCAGAATCCAGACACGTGGAAAATGCGTGATGGCAAACCCGTCTACTACGAAGCCATGGTCAAAAAGATCGAACGTTATGCTGACCTTTTCAAGGCGACGCATGGCGGCATCACCTTCTCAGGCGGCGAATCCATGATGCAACCAGCATTCGTCTCCCGCGTGTTCCATGCGGCCAAGGAGATGGGTGTGCACACATGCCTCGACACTTCCGGATTCCTTGGCGCAAGCTATACCGACGACATGGTGGACGATATCGACCTGTGTCTGCTTGATGTCAAGTCCGGCGACGAGGAAACCTACAAGAAGGTTACCGGAGGCATTTTGCAGCCGACAATCGATTTCGGACAACGACTGGCCAAAGCAGGCAAGAAGATCTGGGTGCGTTTCGTACTCGTACCAGGGCTCACCTCGTCCGAGGAAAACGTTGAGAACGTGGCGAAGATCTGCGAATCGTTCGGCGACGCCGTGGAACATATCGACGTGCTCGGATTCCACCAGCTGGGCCGCCCAAAATGGCATATGCTCGACATTCCCTACCCGCTGGAAGATCAGAAAGGGCCGTCCGCGGCAATGAAACAGCGTGCAGTGGAACAATTCCAATCGCACGGCTTTACCGTCTACTAAACGGGAAGCCTCGCATATTCCAGCCAACGATCCCAAGCAAATCAATCGTTTGAAAATGCCTCAGCGATCGAAAAAGGAATATTCGCGCAACTGTTGAACCAGCGTTCGCCACGCGGAAAAATCTTCACATTCGACGCGTGGCGAAATGCTGTGAAATACCATGGAAACGGTGTCGCTGCCGTAGTCTTGAACCATGGCGGACATCTATGCTTTTCCTCAAGGTGCACCCAACGAAGCGCGCACCACAGGTAGGGGATCGTGCGCCTGCGCAGCCCCTCCTGAATCAATGTTGACTCGACCCTCCGGCGTACCAGACAAAGTGTGGGATGCCGTGCTTTCCGTGGAATGCATGCCACGATTATCAGGTGTGTCATATCGTGAGATTCCAGTACCATGCGCCATGGCGAGTTTCGGCATCGGCGTTGAAATGGGCTGCGATGAGACGCGTTCCACCGGTTGGATCATGGTGTTGTATTCGCATAAATACCGAAACGACTGGCATTCGCATTGGCGTTGCGCCGCATTCGCCGCGTTGCCATTGCCTGGCAACGAAAGGGACTGCCTGACGCCATCCATGTATTGGGATGCGATGGTGGACCAGATCGGCGCATACGGTGTCGAACATGTTTCAGGAACCGTCACCGTTACGAGAAGCACGGTATTTGGCAGGCAATCCGACGCTCCAGAAACCGGATGTGAGATTCGTGTGTCTTGGACGCCATTAGACTATGCCGATGGAGGTCTTGACGCAGGCGCTCAGGTGGGTGCATGGGCGGAATTCCTCCGGTCCATGACGCAATCCGAGGAGGATTATTCCGTTGACTGACGAGCCAAGGTTGCAGGCCGAGCCGCGTGAGGGCGTGCCCGATGTGATCGACACCCTACCGGCATTTCGCGAGTACTGCAGCGCTTTGGCGTCCTCACACGGGTCTCTTGCTGCCGATGCGGAGCGAGCATCCGGTTTCCGATACGGTCATGACGATTGGTTGGTGCAGTTCAAAAGGGACGGTGCCGGCATAGGATTGCTTGACCCGCAGGCATTGACTGCCGAAGGTGTTGATTGGAACGATTTCAATGCTGCCGTAGGCGACGCGGTATGGATTCTGCATGATTCTCTGCAGGATCTGCCAGGATTCAATGACCTTGGATTGAAGCCGCAGCGGTTGTTCGACACCGAGATCGCCGCGAGACTGCTCGGCATGAAACGGTTCGGTTTGGCCGCCGTCACTGAGCATTACTTGGGATTGACACTTGCCAAAGAGCATTCCGCAGCCGATTGGTCATACCGTCCGTTGCCGCGTGACTGGCGCAATTATGCGGCGTTGGATGTTGAATTGCTGATTGAGCTGGAAACGATCATGCGCGCCGAGCTGCGCCGTCAAGGCAAAATCGAATGGGCCGAGGAGGAATTCGATTACGCGCTGCGCGAAGGAACCGCGCCACGTAAGGAGCATCCCGTTCCATGGCTGCGCATCTCGCATATCACCGAAATCATGAAGGATCGTCAGGCCTTGGCTGTGGCGAAAGCACTATGGACCAAGCGAGACGAGCTGGCGCGCCAATACGATATTTCGCCAACGCTGCTGCTTGCCGACAGAACCATCATCGAAGTGGCGGAGCGCAAGCCGCACAATGCCGCACAATTCAGGGCGGTGCGTTCCATCAACGAACGTGTGCGCATCCAAGCCGACGCCGAACAGGAGAAAATGTTCGAACGCTACGCGCCCATCCAACGCAAAATCAAGCCAAGCATGTGGAAGAAAATAATCCAGCAGGCGCTTGATCTACCGGAAAGCGAGTGGCCGGTCATAGACAACGGCAATCCTCAGAATCAAGAAGCGCAAGCCACATCCGCCCCACGTGCGACACGAGTCTGGAGGGAACGCTATCCGGAACGCCTCGCCACACTTGCCAAGGCACGCAAGGTGGTGGCGCAGATAGCGGAAGATACGCGCACACCCGCGGAAGTCATCATCAAACCGCAGTATTTGCGTAATCTCTGCTGGACGGATGAGCCGCAGGAACGTGATGTCGCGCAATTCCTCACCGAACAGGGCGCGAGGGCGTGGCAGGTCGCGCTGGTTGCAGAGTCCGTGAGTCGCGCTATTATGTAGAGGTTGCCTAACGGCAGAAATGTGAAGAACCGTATTTTTCAGGAGCGCAAGCGTGAAAATCAGCGTCAGGAATCTTGAGCCGACCAAGGTGAAGCTCACCATCACCGTTGATCCGGAAGAGTTCAACCCGTATCTCGACAATGCTCGCAAGGAAATCGCCAAGCAGGTGAACGTGCCTGGCTTCCGTAAGGGCCACGTGCCCGGCAAGATCATCGACCAGCGCATCGGTTTCGGTGCTGTTGCTGGCGAAGCCGTGAACAACGGCGTGCCGGAGCTGTACTCCAAGGCTCTCGAAGAAAAGGGCATCCACCCGATGGCCCAGCCGGACATCGACGTTCAGGAAGTGCCGGAATCCGCTAAGGACGAGACCAAGCTGAAGTTCGTGGCCACCGTTGAGCGCCGTCCGGACATCGAACTGCCGGCAATCGACGGTATGGAGATCGAGGTCGCCAAGGCTGAAATCACCGACGAAGACATCAACAACCGTCTGGAAGCCCTGCGTCAGCGTTTCGGCACCCTCGTGGGTGTGGACCGCCCGGCCGCCAAGGGCGACTACGCCAACATCGACCTGACCGCCGAAATCGACGGTGAAGTGGTCGACTCCCAGGAAGGCGTGAGCTACGAGCTCGGCTCCGAAACCATGCTTGACGGTCTGGATGAGGCCCTCGAAGGCCTGTCCTCCGGTGAAGAGACCACCTTCGAAGGCACGCTGGAAGCTGGCGAGCACGAGGGTGAAAAGGCCCAGGTCAAGGTCAAGGTCAACTCCGTCAAGGCTGAAGAGCTGCCGGAACTCGACGATGACTTCGCTTCCGAAGCTTCCGAGTTCGACACCCTCGACGAGCTGAAGGAAGACCTCAAGAAGGCCGCTTCCCAGGATGCCGAAGGCCGTCAAGCCACCGCAGCCCGCGACGCTTTCATCGCCAAGCTCGAAGAAGGTCTGGAGATTCCGGTGCCGAAGGGCGTCAAGACTGAAATGGTTGAGCAGCAGCTCAAGGGTGTGACCGCTGATCCGGCCAAAGCCACCAAGGAGCAGAAGGCAGAAGCCGAAGAAACCGTTGAGAAGGAACTGCGCGACCAGATGGTGCTCGACGTGCTCGCCGAGAAGCTGGACATCAAGGTCTCCCAGGCCGACGTGTTCAACTTCCTCGCTTCCATCGCCCAGCAGTACGGCATGGATCCGAACGCCTTCATCCAGGCCATCATGCGCAACGGCCAGCTCGGCTCCGCAGTGCAGGAAGTCGGCCGTTCCAAGGGTCTGCTTGCCGGCATGCGTGCCGTGACCTTCAAGTCCGAGGGCGAAACCCTGGACCTGAGCGCCTTCCTCGGCGAAGCCGCTGAAGATGAAGAAGCCGAGAGCGTTGAAGCTGCTTCCGCAGCCGCCGCGGTGGCTGACGAACTCGCTTCCGAAGAGTGAGCTTCTCTTAATGCCTGACTCGCGAGAGTCATCTTTCTAAAGCGTTGAGGGGTGAAATCCATATGGGATTCCACCCCTCAATTTATTTCGTATTCGGTTTCGGCATCCTTAAACAGGGCAAGACAGAGATTGCCGAAACATGAGTTACAGCAGGAATTTGATTTCGGCGAAAAACTCGCGAACCATATTGTTGACGAGCATGTTCGGGGGAGAGCCAGCCGCAATGCCTTGGGCGTTGTCCAAACCATATTTGTCGGCAATCTGCAACGCGCGGAACATGTGGAAATTATTGGTGATCACGCCTATGGAAGCATTATCGTCGTTGATCATCTTCTTGCTGTTGACGATGTTTTCCTCAGTGGTTTTTGAATCCGGCTCCTCAAGAATGCGCTGTTCGGCAATACCATGTTCCTTAAGATAGTCAGCCATGCCTTGGGCTTCGGGGAACGGTTCATTCGGTCCTTTTCCGCCGGAAACGATGCAGATGGTATTCGGATTCTCATCTAAATATTCGATGGCCTTGTCGAGACGGTAGCGAAGTACAAGGCTTGGGCCGGACTTACGCACCTGGGCGCCGAGCACCACCACATAATCAAGATCCGGTTTGCCCTGCGCATGCATTTTACTGACGATACAACTTTCCACTGTGCCGAACACGACCAGACCAATACACGCGACCGCAATCAATATGCCTCTGACCAGTCTTGGCAATATCGTCCACCACCGGAAGAGCAGACCGAATCCGAGTATCGCGAACAAAACTGCGAACGCTAGCCAAACAATCCAGAAACTCGTGCCGGAATGCGTATTGCGCACGGCGAAAGCGTAACATGCGCATGCCACGGCGAGTACTAAGCATAGAGTGCCTGTGATTCGTCTAATCAACGTTGCCATGATGAACCTCTCATTCATTGCGTGTCGCACGCAATCCTGTCTCATCCTAAGCACGTGGCCCCTAGACTCCCAAGCGTCGCACGCCAATGCCAACAAATCCTGCGCATTCCTGCTATTGCAATACTATGTGCATTATGCCATCCATGAACGGAGCTTTGGCATGGCTGCGGCTAGGATGGGGGAGCATGACTTCAGAAACGATTATGCTCCGACCGATGCGTCGCACGGATTTTCCCGCGCTTGAAGAGCTTGTCCGTCAGGCTTGGTATGCGGATGATGAGTCGGATAATAACGGGAATGTTCCGAACGATGAGCGCGAGTTGCGTGAGTACAAGCTGCGCAAGGCGATTCGTCTGCGCAATATGCACCGACTTGCGGCAATCGACATGCATGATTTTCTTTCCCGCACCACCGAGGCTACGGTCGCTGAACGTGATGGTCGGGTGCTTGGCGTGGTATTGGGCTCGTTGAGATCCCGTGTTACCACAGCGCAGAGGATACGTCATGCTATTACGCGAAATTGCTTGGCGTTGCCCTTATTGGCAAGCAAGGATGGTCGTCGAGGACTTGCCGACCAGATTGCGATTTTGCAGGCCGATGAAATGTTGAAGCGAGATGCCGGCAAAAGCTATCAGGCTGAGGTAACGCTGTTCGCGGTTTCTCCGGAAGCGCGGGGCATGGGTGTCGGCCGTAAGCTGTTCAATCACATGCTTGACGTGTTTCGTGCTGCTGGAATGAATGAGTATTTCCTCTTCACTGACACTACCTGCGATTACGGTTTTTATGATTACCATGGTTTGACGCGTAAAGCGGAACGTACCATACGCAGGGATTCCTTTACTCAAGGTGGTTTGGAAGACGGTTCGCTTTCCTTCTTCCTGTACGAGGGGCGCTGCTGAACGTTTCTGCCCATCGCTGTGAAAGGCGAGACGGGACGGGAGATCATCCGCAAACGTGACGAACACCTGCTGCGGACAGTGGTAGAGGAGTATTCGGTCACGAAAACAGGAACTTAATTTCCGCGAAAAATTCGCGGAGCATATTGTTTGGCAGCATTTCGTGAGGTGAGCTGGCGGCAATGCCCTCAGCTCCGATTAGTCCGTTTTATGCGCGATCTGCAATGCGCGGAACATGTGGAAATCATTGGTCACGATGCCGATCGTAGCATTGGGCTTTGTAATCAGAGCGCGACTATTCGAGATGTTTTCCTGCGTGGTCTTCGACTTCATCATCTTTGATGATGCGGTTTTCTTGATGCCGTGCCATTCAGGGTAGTTGGCCATGCCCTGCGTTTCCACGACCGGTTCATTCGCCCCTTTGCCACCGGAGACGATGCAAATGGTGCCCGGATTTTCGTTCAGATAGTCGATTGCGGTGTCAAGACGATACCGCAGCACTTTGCGGACCTGATTTGCGTACCTGCGCTCCAAGCACCACCACATAGTCGAGATTAGGATTGGCATGCTCGTCCATTCTGCTGATGATGCACCCCTCCACAGTGCCGAACGCCACAATGCCGATAAAGATCAGAGCAATAATGACATTCTGTATGAGACGGGGAACGTTTGACCATCAGTCAGTTGCTGCAGATCGCGAGTAGGATGAGAATGATTGCGATGACCAGCCAAATCATCCAAAAGCTGGTGCCGGAATGAACTCTCCACACGACGAACGCATAGAACGCCGACGACAGGGCCAATGCAATGCACAGAACGGCTCTCAACCGTTGCCCCATCGTTTTCATGCACCTCTTAACGTGTGTTGTCTTTCTCTTAAGTCCACCGCTCAATCCCTGTCTAAGAATAAATGCGATAACGGATAAGACCATCATATTGTGGATGATGTAGACGATTCCTTCGCGTTCCTTTCGGAATGTGAAGTCCCTGCTTTACATGGCATGAATCGCTCGTAATGACATCCGTCGTTCCTGCCCGGGCCGCGCAGGTCGAGGAACGGCCCACGGCGACCGCCGCGATCTCCAATTCACGGTGCGCAGCGTCAACTAAAGCAAGGATTCATTATGGCAAAGCCATTTCCTGAAACGATTGTTCATGACAAAACTACGAAGACGGCAAACGGTCTTCGGCAACGGTGGAGGGAAAACGTAGACCATTGACATGGCATGTGATCGACATCGCCGTCAGAGCGGCCGTCGGAATGATGTCTGGCGTGATGTTCTGGGTGTTCGATGGTCTGTCCTATGGCCTGTTTCCTTTGCTAACCCTGATTCTCCCGGGATCCGCGGCGCTTATGCACGCATTGTTCTATTTCCCTGCCACATTAGGATTGCTGATTGTGCGAAAGCCCGGAGCGTCGGCCTACGTACTGTTGGTCGCCTCTTTCATTGAAGTGGTGCTCGGCACGAAATACAGCGTGAGCTTGGTGGTGATCGCACTGGTGCAGGCGGCCGCCGCCGAAGCAGTGTTCGCACTGTTCCGTTATCGTCGTTGGACACTTGGCGTCACCATTCTGGCAGCCTTGGCGGTCGGCGTCGTCTACAACTTCTACTTGTTGTTCTTCTACTACCAAGCATTCTCATTCTTCAGTCCACGCGGGCTCATCGGCACGGCGTGCGAGTTGTTGAGCGCGTTGGTGTTCGCCGGCTTTGGCTCATGGGGCTTGCACCGCGCCTTGTCGCGATCCGGCGTCCTGGATCGCTTTGCCTCTGGACGCTGATACATGCTCAGGGTGGAATTTACTTTGTGATTGGTCGGCGCACCGGGATGCAAGCCAGGCGAGGATCTGCTGTTCGCTGACGGGCTTGAAATCCCATGCGTCGAGCCCCACGTTCACACTTCGCGGATCGGTGCCGTCGGGAACGTCCTGATGCGTATGGCCGTAGAGCAGCCAGCCTTCGGTGGTAGGCGCCATATCGGCGAACTCGTTCCAGTTGCTCGGCCAATCGCCGTGTTCTTCGGCCAATGCCGAGAGTCTGGGGAAGTGGCTCATGGCGATGCTTTGCTGCGTGGTCGCCACCGTTATTTTGCCGGATTCATCGAGAACGGGAAGTTCCATGTCGATTTCGCAGTAGTCATCGATGGTCTCGAACACGTTTTCGTATAGCATGTCATTGAATCGGAGACGGAAGTTGCGGTCGTGGTTGCCGATGATCAGATGCAGATGTTGGCAGTTGATTCGGCGCAGGCATTCGAGTGTGTGCTCGACGGTGCAACGGTAGGAGAGGTCGCCGAGAATCCACAGTTCGTCGTCGTGCCCGACGATCTCGTTGATATTGTCGATGATGGTGTTCTCGTGGCGTGCGATGTCGCAGATCGCTTTGAACGATGTCTGATTGTCGTGCACATATTGTTTGATCCACGCGTGTGCGGCGGCGCGGGTCTGCGTCTGCCAGATGTCGAGGTACTCAGCACGTAGCCTGCCATTGTTCAGGAACCCGCGCAGCGCGGTGACCAGTGGGTGGCCAAAGTGCGTGTCCGAAGTGAAATAACGCATGTGATTCCTTACGATATGCGGTTGCTGGATGCCTTTATCAATGATAGAGCGCAACATCGCACGAATAGCCCTCCCCAAAATGCTTGTTGGCTTGTTTGTAGCACCGTTTGCCGATTATGGCGAGTATGAGCGTTGGAATTCCAACGCTCATACTTCGTGTTTCGGCGTTCGTATGCCTCAAGCAAGCGAAGTGGCCGTTTCAAGATCCCGCAATGGTCAGTACCACTTTGGATTCCCACTTTGGATTCGTGTCGGCGGTCGATGTTTGGGACGGCCCATCGGGATTCACTCTTCGTGTTGCCACTGCGGATCGTACTGGTTGAAGTCACCGGCCATGACCGCATCGAGCATCCGCTGTAACATGCGGCGTTTCGGGTACATAAGACGAAGCCTGTCTCGTTGCCGTTCCGCCAGATCCTTCGCACCGGAATCGATGCAGCGTTTGATGATGCTCGCGATGACGATGCGGTTTTCGGCGGTGTCGGTTTTCAATGGTTCGGCATCCGCATCCTGCAGCGGTCGCACAAGTTCTGATGTCCGCCGCGTGCGTGCGCATGGCGACCGGCGCCAATTCGTCGAACATGAATTGCCATTGCGGCTCCCGTGTGCCGAAGAACACCGCATCGGAATTGTTGATGTCCGTACGCGCCTGCAGGTATTGCCATGCCTGTTCGCTCAGCTGTTCCTGGATGATCAGCCGTTCCATCATGCGGTTGCGCGCAAGCGAGAACAGCCTGTCACCGTATTGGCCGAACAGTTCTGTGATACGCGTGAGGATATTCGGCCAGTCGTCGGCGGCAAGCGCCTTTGCCATGGGAAGGTACCGGTCCGCGGGCGGGATGTCCGAAAGGATCGCGTACATGGCGAGCCGTAGCAGAGCCTGCGTGTCGTCCTGATGCTCGTAGGCGGCTTCCAGGATATTCAGCCATCCTGCGGGAAGTTGCGCTCGGCGGGGAGGGCGGCTCTCCCCGAAAGAGAGGTTTTCGTCGTCTCCGAAGACGTCGTTTCCCTTTTCCGAGTCGTTGCCGGCGCGTTTGCGCCGGGCCTGGTCGTCGATGTCGAACTGGTATGTGCTCAAGCCGGGATTGCACGGTAGGCCGTCGTGCATGCGTTCGATTTCGTATTGCAGCGCGGTGTCGATGTTGCCGAGTCCGAAATACCGTTCGAGGATGTCTCGCAGTATTGGCCTTCATTTCCATCGACTGCTTTTCGAACCGCACCAAATTCAAGGTGAAGACGCATTCCGGCCGCGAATTCGTGGTGCATACGGACGATTTGAGATCCGTGGTTCTCGATCATCCGCTATGCATGGGACTTGATATGAATACCGTGGTGAGCAAACTGGAGGATTTGAATATCACGGATAAGGCCACCCGTCGAGAACACATACGCATTCTGCAGACTGCGCATGCCAAGGGAAACTGGACTTCAGCCGAAAGCTTGCGGAGATATGCGAAGGAGCGGACTAATTTCTTAGATATGGCATTCGACGTTCCGTTCAAAAGGTTTGCGCTGTAATTAGCTTGTAAGCTAATATGTTGGTATGGAAGTAATGCACGAGCTTAATGAAAAACGCAAGCGATTGGGTTTCTCGCAGAAAAGTGTGGCTGAATCCATGGGCGTGACTGATCCTGTTCTGTCGCGTGCGGTGAGAGGAAATCCAACGCAGGCTTTTATTCAGCGTTATAAAAATGCGCTTGATGCGATTTCGCGGGCCACTACACCGCAGCAGATAGCGGACATTGCTCGTCCTATCGCGCTGAGGCATCATGTCAATGAATTGTACCTGTTCGGTTCCATGGCTCGCGGCGAGGGACGTGCGGATTCAGATATCGATTTCATCTACCAGTTTGATGACACGGCTAATCCAATGATTGATGAGTGGGCTTTGCGCGATGAACTCGCATCGACTTTTGGTCGGGAGATCGACTTGGTGAAAAAGCGATACATCACCACTGAATTGCAAGATAGGTTTGCTGAGATGCAACGGGTGATATTCGTCAATTCCATAACCTCCAAACCGATGTTCCGCATTATCTGAGGTGTGCTATGAAAACGACTGAAAAAGACGTCCTGCATATCGTCGCGATAGTTCGCGCGCTTCATGATGCGCAACGATTCCTAGGAGAGCTGAGCTCTGAGGAATTCGCTGAGAATGATGAGAAGCAGAATGCCGTGGCTATGGCGATTGCCAGAGCGGGGGAGCATGTCAAGAAGCTTTCGAAAGAATTCCGCGAGTCAGAGTCCGGTGTTCCATGGCGTGGTGTGAGCGGCATGCGCGATTGGATTGCCCATGATTATGACGGGCTTGATTTTGACCGCCTATATTATGCCGTAACTCATGAAATACCGCAGGTATTGGCGGTTCTGCAACCATATGTGGAACAACAAGCACAGGTACAGCTTACGGGGAAGGACCCTTTTGATGTGCCGCGGATCTGAGGGGAAAGGTTCTGAATATGACATTCCAGTTTTTGCTGGGTTGTGTTCACACGAGCCTGACTACAAGTTGTTTCAGGGCGTTCGTAGTGATTTGCTTCGTGCGGAGGCTCAGGAATACGGGTTACTGCCAGATGATGCCGTTGATGCGAGCATCATTCCCAACGATATGCTTGACGAACTTGGGCTGATCGCTGAAGAGGTGGGGCAGTAGCTGTGCGGGATGACTGCATGCCTCGTTGCATACTGGTTGATGAGCAAAAAGAGCCTCCGGATTGAGCATTGTTAAGAGGCCTGGAGGCTGCTGTTACTGCTCGTAGTAGCAGATAGATAAAGAGGCCCACCGCATTTCAGGACGTAAACGTAGCCTTGGGTGGGCGCTGATACACAGGACTATACACCAGCACTGATACGTAATTTGAACGGTGAATTCGACGAGACCGACATGGAGCTCCGCCCGGAATTCAGAAAAACCGAGTCCTCGGAAGATGGCGGAGTCGTTACGATTCACGCGATTGAGATTGACGACTGGAAAACCGATGGGCTGGAAGATATTAAAAAGGAGGAGTCGACGCATCGACTCCTCCTAGGTGTCGCCCGAAGGTTTCCATCGCAATTGACTGAATAATTTAGCATGAAACTCAACGTCACACGACGATAGAACGTTTTTTCAATCGTTTCCATTTGAAAACTTCCTTGTCTCCTGGATCTTCCTCACAGCCTGCGAACTTACGAGCTTGCTGAAAACCGGTTGAAGAAGCGATGCTCTGTATTCTGTCGACTCATGGTGTTGGAAGAATCTTTTTCATTACGGTTATGGTTTTCGGACATTACCTGCTTATGATGGGATTGCGACGGGATTCGGTTTCTGATGACGCGATTGTAGTTTGATTATTTCCTGATCCCATACCTTGTTGTGTGTTTTACTGACAAAGAGTTTTAGGAGGAGCATCGTTGATTTCCTTGGCGATTGAACATGCCACACGAATGACGAAGTAGTAATCAAGATACTGAGCGCGCGCACATGCGCAAGCATGCCTTGACTGATTTGCTGACTTGAGTGCAGGCAGTATCTCCGGAGCCCCGTCGCGCTCGCGAAGAAAACATGGCTCATGGTGAATGCGGATCGTCCGCATGTTATCCATCGAGCAAACAAAGGAGCGAATACCATGGGCGTTAAGCGCAATGCGTCTTATCAGAATGAAGAGAACATGGCCAAGAAAACCGACGAAGAGCTTTACGATGTGGCGATAAATATGATCGGAAGCGTTGCGAAGCTTCCGGTTATTAGGGTTGATAGGGAAGCGTTTCTGCGACAGCAATTCGCCGATTCGGAATATCTCGATGAGATTCTGGAGCATGGCCCACAGCATGTATATACGGTGGAGTCGTTGCGGAAAAAGGCGGATGGGGTGATCAAGAAGTCGACGAATCAGACCACTCTTGCCGCCTTCGTGGCAGGAATCCCCGGCGGTCCTGTGGCCGTTGCGGCCGGAAGCGCTGACGTGGCTCAATATTTTGGTATTGCGATCAACCTGGCGCAGAAAATCGCTTATCTTTTTGGTGAGGATGATCTGTTATCCGACGAGTCGGAGCTGAGCGAAGATGCTAAAGTCCGAGTCCTTGCGTATTTGGGTGTGATGCTCGGCGCGTCAGGTTCGGCGATGTTGGTAGGAAAGCTTGTCAGGGAAGTCGGCAAGAACATGGGCAAGAAGATCACGCAACAGGCTTTGACGAAAACGACTTGGTATCCACTGCTCAAGAAAATCGGCGCGATGGTTGGCAAACGGGTGGTGAAGGAGTCGGTTGGGAAGGCTGTTGCCAAGGTTGTGCCCGTTGTTGGCGGTGCTATTTCCGGGGTGATAACCTATGCGACGTTCAAACCTATGGGTGGCCGATTGGCCGATGTGCTGGTACGTAATCTGAATGGTGATTTTGATGAGACTGGTATGGAACTACGCCCGGAATTCAAGAAGGCCAATGCCTTGGAAAATGACGAAGTCACGGTTCATGAGATCGAGATAGACGACTGAAACGATGGATTGAGCAACGAAGATAGTTCCCTTTGCTGGCTAAGGAAAGATTGGTTGTTATGCAAGTGTTCCTCCGCGAATTTGGAGTGTTGTGACGTTTCGCAAGTTGAGGGAAAAACAACTCTTGTAAGAGTATCTCTCAGGATACGGGTTGACAAAATCTCAATTTCTTGTAAAATATAGAGACAAAGAAAGGAAAAAGTGAAATATTTAGAACGAAGGGCCATATAGATGGATTTTGACGACTTGTTTACTGAAGACCTTGCTGCTCGCATTGAACGAGTTTTTCGGAGGGCTATAAACGATGATGCGAGACAATGGAATGAGGAACATCCTCGCAGGGTTGATAATGCAGCACGGTTGTTTCCGCTGGATGCTGTCGGTAATCGTTTGTTGGCGGAATTTGCGGGAAATGGCGGACCGAAGGCTCTTAGGTTTAGGCGAGGGGCGGATCTTGTTCTTCTTGTCGATGGTGAGAAAAAGATGTGCATAACTTTTTTGAAGCATGATCGATACAAGAGAATTGTTTCAAATGCGAGAAAGGGAAAAGGTCTTGGCCATTATTCTCTTGTCCTGACGAGATCGCTGAATCAGAATGATACTTGTACGGCGTTGCAACAGCCGCTCTTTGAATTAGATCAGATTGATGATGAAATTACTGAAGACAAAGCGATTCTGGGACAGATGAACGACGAGCTCGAGTCACGACTGCATAACTACACCCATTTTATTGTCTGGTATGAAATTGATGCACAAAGGTTTTTGTCCAATATGCAGGCGGTCGTGATAGATCCTCTTCATTATGCTGAGGTCTGGTTCAAGGATATCGATGTATTGGTCGATTCGCTCTCTATTGACGTGTCTGTCAACGGTCCAGTTCAAGAAAACAGGAGTAGCGCTGATTTGCTTGGATTTACGGATGCTGCGGATATTCGAGGCGTAGATGATCGACGGCTGGAACTGAAAAATGGTGAGAAAGAAGACTTTGGGGAGAACAATGGCAGGATTTCAGGGTGAAAAGTTGAAGAAAGCCAGGCTGTATAGAGGACTGACGCTTACTGAGCTAGCTGAAGAAACAGGAGTAAGCAAGCAGGCTCTTTCGAAGTACGAGAAAAACCAGAATGAGCCTACCCCAAGCAATTTGTTTGCGCTTGCCCGTTCTTTGAATTTTCCGATTAGCTATTTCAAGATTCCTTCGGAATGCTTCGTTCAAGGTGATGGCACGTATTTCCGTTCGAGGACCAATACTGCAAAGAAAAAGCGTGTTGCACAAACCGTTCGGACAGAATTCATTGCGTCTGTATACCAAGTCATCGCGAAGTATATCTCTTTTCCAGAACTGGATTTACCAGATATCGGTAGAGATAGTGACTGTTATGACGAATCTGATCATGACTTTTATGAGTATGTTTCCCAAAAAATACGCACATATTGGGGCATTCCCAATGGACCTATTGAGGACCTTCGGTATGTTATTGAATCGCATGGTGTGCTGGTATCTTGCTCGGCTGTAGGCACTGATTCAATTGACGCTTTTAGCTCGTGCCTTCAGCTGAAAAACGGCAAGAATGACAATGTGGTTTTCGTAATTATTATCGCTGCAGGTTCTCAAAGTATATGTCGAGCAAGATTCGACATGGCGCACGAACTGGCGCATATTGTGCTTCATCCTTGGAGTACGGAAGAGCAGGAAACAATTTCTTCAGAAGTTTTTAGATTGCGAGAGCGGCAAGCAAATGCTGTTGCAAGTTCTTTGCTTATGCCTAAAGAAGAGTTCATCTCTGACTTAGATATTGACCCGACGAATCTTGCATATTATCTGGAACTGAAGAAACGTTGGGGCGTCTCTGTTAGTGCGGCTCTATATCGTGCAAGGGAATTGAACGTTTTGACAGCAAACCAATACCAGTATCTTAT
>SKEE01001815.1_pt1 | contig 16225 bp, 16 predicted proteins | sample 4826661 | NCBI WGS metagenome assembly SKEE01 (sample SAMN11008817, study PRJNA524170) | human gut metagenome | biome: Human fecal sample; material: Feces; isolation source: fecal sample from pouch patient p20 | host: Homo sapiens | place: Israel: Tel-Aviv | collected 2016-11-14
CACCATATAGAATTAACTTCATATTCTCTCCAAACTCAGAAATTATATGATTTTGTAATTAACTTATCAATCTCTTAAATCAGTTATCATTTTTTTTAATTTCTCGCTCTCATCCTTCGCCGCCTCTAATGCTTCTTTACGTCTTTCAACATTAAATAAACGATGATAAAAATCTAATTTCCATTTAATTCTCTCATGTGAATTATCTTTAACGTTATACTCATCAACAAAATCATAATCTTTTAACTCAAACATAGAAAAAACTGAATTAGGTATAGTTCCAGGATATATATGCTCTGTATACCATAATGTATGATACACTTCAATTTCTTTATCATAAAGTTTTGCTTTTGAAATAAGCTTTGCCCAATCTATTGACGTCTGCTTGATAAATACATGAATAGTCATTAGAATAACATTCGCCAAGTTTTTTTAGTAAAACCAAAGATATCTTATTATTTTCTATCTTTGTTCGTTTATTGTCATATCTCATAATATTGATCACTTCTTCCATCGCGCAATTTTTAAATAAATAAAACATTTTATACACATCTATCATCTTCAGCAACTCATAGTGCATTTCTACCTCTTCATTATTCAGAAAGCCCAATTCATTACTTATTTCAGCAGCAACTAGCATTCCGAATGATATCGCTTCTCCATGCCTTACTTTTCCCTCAGTTACAACTTCAATTGCATGACCAATTGTGTGACCATATTCCAATACTAAACCGCTTTTCTTCTCGTATTTATCATTGATAAGAACTTTTTGCTTAGCCTCCAAGGATATCTCAAAAATGTATTTCAAATCCTCGAAACTATATGATAACTCTTTTATTCTATTCATAAAATTTGGAATTTCTACTGGAATTATAGCTAATAAATTCTTAACCGTTTCTGCTAATCCTGCATGATATTCTCTCATAGGTAATGTCTTAAAAAATATATTAGACATCAAAACAGCATTAGGGCAATAATATAAACCCGCTAGATTTTTACCATATTTGGTATTCACAGCCTGTTTTAAGGATAAAATTGAATCTGTTGCGGCAACAATTGTCGTTGGAATATGTACTAGCGGAATACCTCTAAATGCTAGTCCTGCAACCATACCAACAACATTTCCCACAACTCCTCCTCCTATAGCTACTATTATTGTTTTTCTGTTTGCTTTATATTCCAATATATTTTCAATAATTCTTTTAACCATATCTAAGTTTTTGGTATTTTCATCAATGGATACACCTATCTTAGAACACAAGCTCCTTAATCATCTTCTGTCTCTCAAAGTCTGCTTTCAGCTGTTCGGATAAGTTTATCTCCTCTACTATTTTTCCTGTCTTTTCAGAAACCTCCTTAATCATATCACTGATGTCAGGGTGATAGATACTCTGCATATAGGCAAGATTCACTGTACCAAACTCATTGATGGACACATTCAGCGTGTCCACCGCTGTCTCCACCCTCTCAATGGATACCTTTCCTCTGCTGTTGCAAGCCTTCCTTCACTTTCCAGCTGTTTTAGAAGCTTAACCGCTTCCACATTCCATTTGTATCTGGTCTTTGCCCCTCCGGTCTGTAAATCCCAAAGGTTGTAGTGGAAGTTTCTTCTTTTATCCGTTTTCTTCTGCTGTTCATCAGCCTGGTTACTTTGATTTGCTTCGCTTTTTGTGTCTGCTGATTCATCAATATTGCTATCCGCAGTCTCCCAGCCATTAGTGGCAGCCCTCTGTCTGGTGGCTTCCCTGTTTGCCCTGATTTCCCCCTGTTTTTCAAGAAATGAAACATAAACAGGTGCCATATTTCCCCTGCTCCCGGCAATCATGTCTTTATACCAATTAAGATGATCTTCCCCGCAGTAATGAGGAACCTTTACCATATAGCTTAATACTTCATACAGTTCACGGTATCCGGTTGTGGCTGTTACACGCTCCCCGTTTTTGTTCTTGTAATTGATGTCAATTTCAAAAGGCTTTAGGGTGTATTCCACCAGACCATACTCATTATTGGCATAGGCTTTATGCTCGTCTCTTCCGTGAAGAACAACCTCTGACAGGAACTCAAGCTTGTTAGGCATAAACAGGTCATTCGTTGCCACAAGTTCCATAAGAAACGGTTTAAATGGTGTGTAACAGCTGCATTCCGATATAAGAATCTCCATGGCTGTACGCATATCTTCATCCATATTGGCAATCACTTCGGCATAGTTAATCGGCTCGATGAACTGTAATTCCCCTGAAGTTTTTTGTGTAGGGTCAGGAGTTGGCTCATGCTCTGCCTCTGCTTCCATCTCTGCTTAAGCATTTCTATCGTGTCATCAAGTGTCAGAAGGAAGTTGGCTTCAACCGTTCCCTTCCGGTTCTCAATAACAAAAATCATATCGTTTAATTTCATTTTGCCCTCCTAACCAAAAACATCCGGCAAAACCGAGCTCTGCCAGATGCTGTATTTTCATTATTCTTCCTGATTACTGTGGTCTGCCAATGAGCACAATGCTTCCCACATTCGGTACTGCATTGTAGGTTACGCCATAAGCAACACCTTTTGCTTCTACCACCATTCCATTTCCTACATACACAGCCACATGACTGATATTCTTGTATCTTCCATTTCTCTCATAGCTGTAGAAAATCAAATCTCCCGGCTGCATATCTGCATAAGCTACTGTGTGACCTGCACTGTCAAGACCTTCTGCCTCCGCAGCAGCCGTATTTGCTCCACCGTAGCTGATATCAATACCGGCTGCTTTCCATGAATAATAAGCAAGGGAACTGCAATCATAATAATTGCCTGTGTCTCTGTACTGCTGACTGTACGGATAGCCTACCTTTGTCAGTGCATAGGAGACAACTGTTCGCTGTGTCGGGTCTGTAATGCCCTGCAAAATGGCATCCACCTCTGCCTGTGTCAGAGCTGATTGCGGTGTGACACCACTTGTACTGCCAAACATCCGCATCATTTCTTCAACCAGTTCGATTTGATCCGAATCGAAATTGTATTCCGCTATCATGTCATAACAGGTTTTCAGCTTCACATTGACATACAATACAGTCTGTGTAGTGGTTGAACCATCCTCATTTTCAGTGGTTTCACTTCCGGAACTTGTTGTGTAGGAACACATATCGTCAAATACCTCTTTAAGCTTACTCTTGGAGGTATCATTCATAACGGTTGCAGTATCCCCAACTCCATATTTGACCATATAGATGGTGACAATATCATTGAAGTTTCCTGCACTTTCCCCTTCAAAATCCACATACACAATCTGCCCGGTATCATATCCCGTGTGTTCATTTGCCAGAGTGTTAATGTCTCTGTTAAACTCCGAGACATAGGCACTTGCTACCGTAGTGACCGTATCCCCCGACTCCAGCGGTGGGAGGAAAAAAGCAAATGGCGAGTTGTAGAGAATAGCAATTACTGCTACTACCGGAAGAACTGTTACCGCAATTAGTAATACAAGCACCAATAAAAATCCTCCTACTGCAACCATAATCTTTTTTATTGGTAGTGCCATTTTGTTGACAAACAAATCTTTAACCAGCTTTGCAAAACTGTCCTGCTGTTCGCCCTCTGCTTTCATCTTATCAAGAAAGAACTTGATCTTTCGGTTTCTGCTGTTTCTCTGGGCATCCATCTTATCAATCTTATCTCCAACCGCCTTACCCACAGCAATACCAATCAGAGGAGCATACGGACCTGTCTCTGCTCCGGCTGCTGTTCCTGCAACAGTAGTTCCAACTTTTGCTGCTACTTTTGCACCTTCCTTTGCCGCTGCCTTGGCAGTCTCTTTGGATGCCTCCTTTGCAACGGTCTTAGCAGTTTCTTTTGCTGTTTTCTTGGCAAGCTTCTTTCCGGCTTCCACCTTTTTGATACGCTTTCTTTTCTCAGCCAGTGCCTTTCGTCTGAAAAGTTCTGCTCCCCTAGATGCAGTCCCCGTTACCGGTCTTGTTGCAGCATAAGCAATATTTGCCGCATCCCTGACTTCCTCACCGCCTTCCATCTGACTTAACGCAGTCTGTGCCCCGGCTGCGCCTACAACCTTAATGGAAGAGTTCTTTGTCTTAATGGACTGCTTGGATTCTTATACACTTCTATCCACTGTGCGTAATAGTTGTAAAATAATGCATCCTTGCTCATATCCTCTAGCATACGCTACCTCCTTTATTAGTACTGCTTACGCTGATGTAACCATAATTAGGCTTGCTTTGTTTGAGGTTGGTTTATGTTTGATTCGTTGTCAAATTTATGGTAACCATTGTATAGATACGATGTTACTTACGATAAAAAACAGTTTATAAAAGCGCGTTCAGATGTAATTTGTGCTGGCGCTGGTGAAGAGTGATGAGGTGGTCGAGGGAGGAAAAATACTCACCAATCTTTTCCTGCTCTTCTTGTGAAACTGGAACTGCGAACTCTGTATTTGATACTAAATTCCAATCGGCTCTTGGCATTTTCGACCCTGCTGATTGGTTAGCAATATCATCAAATCGTTGTGTCTGAATAAGTCGATATATAAAACTTTTATCAGCATTATTAGGTTTTAAAACCCACCAGTCACCAACTGCAACACCTGAAAAATCTGGATTTAGCCAATTATGAAGATATGGTCGAAGTTTTCCATACAATACTTGAGAACCATCAAAAACAATTCCTTTTTTAATATTTTCTTTTAGGCTAATATCTTTATTTAATCTTCCTTCTTCTGCAATTACATCTTCATACTCTAGGCTTGGTAAATCGTAGGATGATTCTCTTGAGACCGATTCTCTTGAGGCAATGTCACTAAACTTACGCTGTTCCCAATCGTTTTCAACATTTATAATTTTTTATTGGCTTACGATGAGATATAGTAGAAACTGATTTTTTTATAAAAATCTGTCTGGCGCTGGTGAAGAGTGATGAGATGGTCTAGGCTATAAAAATACTCACCAACTTTTGTTTGTTCCTCAATACTCGGAACTGGTAATTCCTGTTTATATAATTCTTCCCAAACAATATTTTTTCTACAAACGCTAGCTCCCTCTGTAGATGATTTTAAGAAAAAATCCTTAGTACTGTCTTTTTTTACCCATGCTTGCATAAATAACGGATTGCATCCAACAAGCTCATAAACCTTGTATGCAGGCGAGATTATGCCATGCTCAAAGCGTAAATTGACATTACAATTACCAAGATGTAAATTCTGTGCAGACAAAATCAAGTCATTCTTTTTAACTTTCAAATATCCAATATTTGATGAACCTCTAAAATGGCTGAACAACTCTGAATTGAGATACATACCATCAATGGCACAAGAAAGCAATGTGTCTTCATCCTCAAATATTGTCTTATTTCTCGTTTCTTCCAGTAAACTACCAAACTTACGCTGTTCCCAAACTTTTGGTTTTATTCACCATATCCAAATAGACTTACGCTAATAACGAGTGATGCCACTTTTCATCACTTATAATATAAAAGACGTGAGTCAAATTGTCCCACGCCTAAAATTAATTAAAAGCACGGATGAATGCTCTTAAAAGTAATCAAATTTTTTTCATATTTTATATTCTATCTCTCACCATCATAAGTGCAAATCCAAGCAGATTCTGTCCTCTCCACTTTTCCATTTCCAGTCTTTTAGGATCTGTCATTGACAATCCAATCCCCCATATGCAGTCCCTCACAGCACATTCCGCTAAAACCGCATCACCTGTAGCCTTTAGTCTGGATTTCAATTCAGGATTTTGAAATTTTTCACAAATTCCCTTGTAAACAACAATCTGTCGCTTTCCATTCCAAATTGTTTCATTATAATTTGAAACCTTTCTTCCCAAAGCCTTAATTTGTGCAACATCTGTAGTTTCAAGAATCTTCTCCGCTATTTTTGTATCACCAAAACAATTTGCTTTTTGATACATCATGTACTGTTCCATTGATGAAAATCTTATTCCATCACATTCAAACTCACTTAAATACCAGTTACTAAGGTATCCATTTTCCTCATTTGGATTATGAAAACAAACTATATTCATTTATACTTTACCTACCTTTTTTACCGCCAAATCAAGCTCTAAATCATGAAGTCCACAATAAGCCTTCCTCAGAAAATCGACCGGTACTTTATTTATTACCTCTGCGCTTGGAATATCATAATACCACTGATAATAAGCATAAAATTCACCAATCCAATCAGGCATAAATCCTTCGATTGCTTTCCCCTGCTTTAACTTATATTTTTCTGTGTCTGAAAAGTATTTCCACAGTTCTTTTGCATCCATAGTATTAACATAAGCCATCGCATCATCAATGTTTTTTCTGGTTTTACTTTTCATATACGTATTTATAAAATCTTCTGTATCACTATCAGGATAAGACTGTGCCACAAAATCAAATAATTTTCCCTGATTTTCCACCACGTCACCCAGATACGCTTCTGAATATGCGCCCATTTTCTCACCTCTAAAACAATGTACTAAAAACATTCGTAACCTTATTTGCATCTGAATCTACTAAATTACGCATTTTTTTTCTTGCTTCAATATCTCTTTGATTATACTTATTGTTAAATTCATTGTATTCAACTTGAAGTAAATCACTTTCTATCTCGCGTAAATTTGCATATGCTTTTTCTGTCTTAATACAATACTGAATCCCCAATCCGCCTAACGAAAGCAATTCTTCAAGAATATCTATATCAATATTATCTCGGACAAATTCTTTTGCAATGTAGAAATATGATGCATTTGCGCGCCATCCCTTTATCACATCATATGCATCGGTATCAATACCATATTTATCAATAAACTTTGCAGCAAGCATCCTATAACGCTTGGAATCCGCAGCATCGCGATGTTTCATAAGCTCTGCAAGCCACGATAAAACATCCTTCTCCTGAAAATCAAAAATTTTTAGTTCCTCTGTATTTAACACATACTTATGAACCCATCCATTCTGTTCATTAGGTCTGCAAACAGCCCATTCTTTTGCTAAATCAATGTTTTCCGTCAGATAAAATCCACGACCATAATCATGTTTATCGTCTCCGCCACCAAATATTGGTGTTACTATTTTATTAGGGGAACCATGGTATAAAATTATTGTATCCATTTTAATTTCCTGTGACATTCTTATCCCTCCCTTCCTTCAAGAGATCTCATAACTCTAATATCAAATGATTATATAAACATATTTTGTAACATAAATTTTTTCATTTTCTTAAGTTCATCGCACTTACGTTGGTGAAGAGTGATAAGGTGGTCGAGTTGCTTGAAATAAGCTCCGATTTTCTGTTGTTCTTTCATACAAGGAGCTAAATACTCAACAGAGTCTAATGTTCTTGGATATATAGCTGCCACACTTGTGGTTCCCATGGCTCTTGCATGAATTTGCTTGGTCATATAATCAGTATTATATAAATAATTGAAGAATATTGTGTCTAAGTTTCTGAGTTCAAAGCGTGCAATATTGCTGTTAAATGCATATTCTCCGCTATTTTTCATCCACGTTGCACCTTTGCCAACAAGTTCTAATGTATTTCTTGTATTAAAGAAAAAGTCGCCATAATTTACAATATCCGCTTTATCTGGCTGCTCATTTTCAGCCAAAAATTCTACCTTTGATGTGTCAAAATATCCGCGTTGAATATTGCCCATCTTAATTAATGGCATCCCTGTATTAGTTATTGAACCTAATAGATTGGTTCCAGTATGTATAGAAACCAAATCATCCCCCAACTTACGCTGTTCCCAATCGTGAGTAAATCCATTAAATCTAATCTCTGGAACTTTTGCTCCATTTTGTGGAAACATTTTTTGAAGCATATATTTTTTCAAATTTTTTGTCTGTTCACACTTTCGCTGGTGAAGAGTGATGAGGTGGTCGAGGTTGGAAAAATATAATGAAATCATTTCCTGTTCATCTTTTTTAGGAAAAGAAACCATTCCCTTTAAAGCGTTCTCTGCTGAAACTTTCATGTCATTTTTTGCACCTTTGTTTACCAACGGATGCATATAAGAATTCATTCTGGAATCAAGTTCAAAATAAATCTGTACAAACTTTGAATCCGTTATTTCTTTTGGCTTATAAACTGCATATAAGGTTGATACAATCCCCGGAATTCCCTTATTTGTCTTGATTATTCCGTATGGATTAGATTTTAATGGTGACTTTGTATATACAACATCTCCGTTTTCCACAACACCGTAATTCGAAACCGATGCCCCTGCAAATGAACGACCTTGAAATTCAATCTGATTTACAATTCCATATTCACCTGAAACCGATAGAACATCATCTTTTGTGAAACGATTATCTCTATTCTTTTCAGATGATACCTCAAGATAATCTATCAACTTACGCTGTTCCCAATCCTTAGTAAACCCTTTAAATCTAATCTTTGGATTTTCCATACAAATCACCCCTCAATCATATCAATATAACGTTTTAACGATGCCATTATATTGTCATCGGACGATGACAGGTCTTTTAACAAATTCACAAACTCACCTTCGACCTTTCCTATCTCGTCATCTGTTTTTTGCATATCCTCGAGCAGACCATTTATATCGACTTCCTCTTCCTTTTCAAAATTGTCTACATATCGCGGTATGTTTAGGTTGAAATCATTCTTTTCAATATCATCAAAGCTTGCCAGATAGGATTCTTTGTCTACAGTTTCCCTTCTGTTATACAAATCCATAACTTCATCAATATGCTCATCCGACATTTCGTTTTGCTTTTTGCCCTTAATGAACTTCTTTGATGCATCAATAAACAGTACATCTCTGCCATCTCTATGCTTTTTAAGTACAACAATGCATGTAGGAATAGACGTATTATAAAATAAATTAGCCGGCAATCCTATAACCGCATATATGTTTCCTGAACGAAGGAGCTTTTCTCTTATTTTTCCCTCTGCTGCACCTCTGAAGAGCACTCCATGTGGCAAAACGATGGCCATTGTTCCATTGCTTTTCAGATGATAAAGTCCATGAAGTAAAAATGCATAATCAGCCTTTGATTTTGGCGCCAAAACACCATATTCTGAAAATCTTTCGTCCTGTAAAAATCCTGATGCAGCGCTCCATTTTGCAGAATACGGTGGATTCATAAGTACCATGTGAAAGTCAGTTTCCTCACCAGTTGGCCAGTCTGCATCAAGAGTATCTCCATGATGCAGATTCTGATTCTCCGCAGCTACATCATGCAGGAACATATTCATCCTCGCCAGATTATATGTGGACATGTTCAGTTCCTGTCCATAATATTTTATATAGTTTGTATCACCTTTATAGTATCTCTTTGCGTTAAGAAGCAGCGAACCTGAACCCATACATGGATCATAGATTGACAAACCTTTCACATTCTCCTGTCCTGTTATTGCTATTCTAGTAAGAATTTTTGATACTGCCTGTGGCGTATAGAATTCTCCCGCCTTCTTACCGGTCTCTGACGCAAACTGTCCTATCAGATATTCATATGCATCTCCAAGTATTTCACCATCGGAATTGAGCAAATCCGCCTGGTCTATTACTTTTATCAGTTCTGCAATTGTATCACTTTGTTTCTGGTCTCCCGCTCCAAGCCTGCTTGAATACAAATCAATGTCGGAAAACAAATCCACAAACAACTCTCCGCTCTGCTCAATATTATTGAATGCTTTCTGTAATTGCTCACGATTAAAGCAATTATTCCTTGCATCCTCTGCAAAACATGTATATGTAAGCTCAGGCTCAATTACATATTTACGATCCTGCTTTAATTCATCAAGCAGATCATTAGCATATTCACCCTTCAACTCATTTTTATATGCCTCAAGTGCCACCTTGAGCGATTCCGGTTTCTCATCATTTATCAAATCATATACTCTAATCAAAAATGAATCTGATAGGTATTTATAGAATACAATTCCCAAAAGATAATTCTTATATTCATTCGCATCCATTTTAGAACGAAGTACATCAGCGCCACTCCAAAGTACACTGATTAAATCCTTACTGTTTTCCTGCTCTGCCATTAATTGTTTCCTCCGAACTTCTATAATCTTTTGCTTTAATATTACACTCCACTTACCTCTTCCGCAAGCTTCCTAACCTTACCTGCATCCGCACACTGATAGCAGTTTTTCATCGCTTCATCATACGAAAAATCTACTGCATTACCCGCTGCTGTCACATCACACTTCCATGAGCCACACGAGCTGTGCACCTGCGTAATACCTGTGTATTCGATAAGTGCTCTCACATTGGTATCATTCACGCCGCTTCCAGCCAGAATCGTAATATCTTTTCCATATTGATTTTGAAGATGCTTAAGCTGTTTTCTGCCATCCCATACATTTACTGCTCCACCGCTTGTGAGGATACGATCTGCGCCAAGCATAATAAGCATCTCCGCTGCACTGTCCTGATTATCTATGCAGTCAAAGGCGCGGTGAAACACAGCTTCCCTGCCACACTCATGAATGAGCTCTATCATTTCCTTCGTGCGCTTTTTGTCAAGCATTTTTTCCTCTGTCAGAAATCCAAACGCAATACCGTCTGCTCCATGCTCTAAAAGAATTTTTGCATCCATAAGCATAGTGTCGTATTCTTCATCCGAATAGCAAAATCCACCGCCCCTCGGCCGAACCATTGCCACTACCGGTATATTGCAGTTCTCCTTTGCATATATTAAATTGGCGAGTGTAGGTGTCAGCCCTCCCATATATAGGGCACTGTTCAGTTCAACCCTGTCTGCACCATTTTCATATGCTGTTTTCACATCCGAAAAGCTGCCACAGCAGATTTCAAGCATCGGTTTCATCATACTTTCCCACTCTTTCCGCTAAAATAAGGCTTAACCTTCACACAATACATGTGTGACCGACAATAATTACATAAAACAGTTTTACGATAATCAATATTCATTGACCACAATCTCGAATACTCCGTCCTCATTAATTTTTAACCTCAATGACTTAACATATTTATTGTAAAAATCCTTCATTTCTCGCTCTGTCGATGTAATTTTAGTCCTCTCGTATATCTTTCTTGTCATCTCCCAGCCATTTTTTCCGACAATATCAGTTGTCAGATTTTTCAATTCACTTATCATGACTTTTTTCTTTAAATCACTTGCATTTCCTGTATAGAAATCGTCTATTGAACAATGAAATATACATCGTTTTGTAAGTGCATCCTTGATCGACTGTCCGCACTTGCTATATTCGTACATCACGAGGAAATGAGCATCCTTTACCGATGAAATAAGTCCCCAGTAATCCGAATCACTTGAGCACAAAATAAACGAGTCTATGTTGTCCTTATAATACGCCTCACACACTCCCGCAGTCATCTTTATATCAACAAGCGACTTTCGGTCTGTCACACGTTCCACCTCCTCGTGGAATACAGGGATATGTATGAATTTTTCCAGCCAGTCCCATCCACAGGATGTATGATAATCATCATAAAGTATAATTTTTTCTATTTTGGACATTTGCTCAGAATTTAAGTTTTTTAATACTCCATACAGCTTGTATACATCAGAATTTTCACAATCCACAACTATCACAACACGCATACTTTCACGGATAAACTCATATATATTTTCCTTTGTATCTTCCACTGCATCCCTGTATTTTGAACCGTCATTGAAATAATCACCATGCTGTCTGTATATTGTCTTTAAAATCCTTCCGTCAGAATTGAGCAGATTTCCCCTGCCATCCGGGCGCCAGTGGATGTACATCCCATATGGATACTCTTTTCTGTGCTCTTTATAGACAGTAAACTCTGCCTTTAGCTTCTTTGGCTTTTCATAATCCACTATGACAAACAAATCCCTGATATACTCCCATTTTATCCAGTCTGGGAAAAGCTTTTTACATGCATCCACGTGCTCATTAATCAGCTTGTTAATATGTACGCAATACTTGTCAGCCGATGAATTATACAATATAATATGCACTTCCCAGCTCTCAAGCTTATTTATATTCTCTGCATCAAACCACTCCATCCTGTTTATATTACCCAGATTATATTTTATTTCATTGTCTGTTTTTTTATAGTTGCGCAGCAGACCTGTACGCGCCTTACACAGATATCTGAGTATCCTCGCATTTTTATTTTCTCTTAAGCTGTTTAAAAGCTCCACATACTCATCACTGCACATATGATCAAGTATCTCATTTCTGACACCTATAAGATACGACAGAATCGTCACAAGCTCATATTTCTGTACTGTTTTATATTCCTTTTTCTCTGTAAATTCAGAATCCAACGCATATGCTTCTTCATCTGTTTCTTGTATCACATCATTAACTTCATCAATATCTGATTTATTTATTTCAATATCTGCCAACTCTATTCCCCCTTCATTTTCAAGATATATTAAAATTATATCATATGTTGCACTCTTTGTATTGTTAACATTTACTTAAAATCCGGATTATTTGCCATTTTCTCCTACTCATGCTACAATACCTTTGTCCGGATTAATGGTGATTATTATCAGACACTTTTTAGTAGACAGCGAAAATGTCAACGACAACTGGCTGATGCTGTTTGATATGGCAGATGAGGATGATGAAATCGTAGTTTTTTACACAAAAAAATCACCTCACATGTCATACATGTCAGTCATCAGACTTATTGAAAACAATAAAATAAATATACGATTTGAGGAATGCTATGAGGGCACAAACGCCCTTGATTTTCAGCTCGTATCATATATGGGATATCTGATGGGATGCACTGGTTCATTCAGTGAAAACAAATGTGATGCTGCATCAGCCGAGTCATGTGCTGATGAGTACATCATAATGAGCAATGACACAGGCTATGACCCTGCTGTAAGGTTCTGGAAAGATAAGGGATTCGCTGTACGCAGATTCAATGTAAATTTCTGCAAACAGGCTGTCCAGCGAAGAAAAAACATCAAGTATCAGGTAGTAGCAGATATTCCATCCAGGGAAGATAACGCCAATATCAATATCAATACCGATACTGATACCGATGCTATCACCGCAAAGTCTTACAATCTGAATGAACTTATCGATGGCAATCATAGCAGCTATACAGACAGTGAACCGTTAGGTGATGAGCTTGCAACTAACGATGACTTACCGTCAAGTGATAAGCTTATGACTAATGATGACTTACCATTCACTGACGAACAGACACCTCATAACGGTTCTGGTAACAGCTCAAATAAAAACGAAGCAGCTGAGGCTAAGGCCTCAATGGACAGCATTGATACATCAGATATTTCTGAAGTATCGGCAGTATCCGAAGACTTTGACCATTTTGAGGTAGATTCTTTCCTAAACTGCATGGGAAAAGACAATCTGCTCAAGCTTCATGAGACGCTGGTTCATGTTTATGGTATGAAACAGGGTCAGACAATTTATAAAACCATAAAAGACAAATCCTACTCTTATACGCCTGAGAAGCTCACGCGTAAAAAGAAGGTAGAGCGTTTTACAGGTATAATTTTCGCTCATAGTGATATTAATGATCCCGGTGATTTTGTTGATTTTCTTGAAAAAAACAAGAATAAAACAAAGAATCTCAATGGCATAAGATCTGCCATCACAAAGAGCTACGGTGAAACAGATGGTCTGAAATATTACAGCCTTTTCAAGCCATATTTCAAAATTATATCTGCACTGAAATAACGCCCTTTATTTTACAACAGAAAGGTAATCCGGATAAAACAATTGAGGCACGGAATTAATACTCCGTGCCTCAATTATGTTATTTATTTGATATATTAAACCATATCTTCTTGTTTCTACCGAGACTTTCATAAAACGGTTCTCTTGCAACAAGAAAATCAATAATTACATTCGTATCAATCAATACTACCATATCTTTCCTTTCTTGCGGCTTCCAACTCTGCATCCGGATCAAAGTCATCCGGCAAATATTTTTTTGCCTCATATCTTGTCACTACCAGTTCTTTAAACGCATGCATTTTTTCATCGGATTTCTGAGACGGATAAATAACACTGGTATATGTTTTCTTTGGTATTAATCGTTGAATCACTTCGAGTAAAAAACCTACATTATCATCGGACATATCCTGAATCATCCGAACAGCCTGCTCCTGTAACATAGTCATGTGATACACCGCCTTTCCTCATTACCTTACAAAAATTATCATTTCTTGATTTAATTATAACCTCTTTACACTAATTTCTCAATCAATATTTACTTTATGACAATAGCCAATTTTGGAGCTTCCATATAAAACAATGCTGGAAGAAGGATGGTGTTTACGAATAAAGCTCCTGCAAAGAATTGATGCGGTTTAGGCTTTTGTGCCACATTTGCTCTTTTATGCAATAATATCTTTAAACGACTGTTTTTCGGTCATATTCATAAATTTATCCAGATTTACAACATTTTCGTTGAATAGCATCAGCATCTGTCTGCCATCAGCCCATGGATACAGCCGGTCGGCATGAAAATGTCCAAAGGTCCATCTCTTATAATCCAAATTAAATTCTATCTCGCCGAGATATCTTTCCATGGTTGAATCAACCGTGCTCTGATCAAGTCCTGCAAGAAACAAATCGGTTGGTTCATATAGATATGGGCATGTATGCGAAAGTACTAAATCAAACGGTGCCTCATTTCTGCACAATTTTCTTCCGAGCTCCATTTCTTTTTCGTTTAATTGCTCATCCTTATACCACGTCAAATGTCTGGCTTGACGATAGTACTTGTCCACGCTGTAAGCACCGGGCAGAGATAAAGTTTTATAAGACTTAAAATTATATACTGCCGGTCCGTCTGCTAAATACTCAATGTAAGGGAATTCTTTCTCAACAAATATGGAACCATCATATTTTGATATTGTTTCCCATCCATCAGGATTTTTGTCCATAACCGTTTTTACTCTGGCTTCATGATTTCCTCTTAGACATATAAAAGTAAATGGCAATTTTGAAAGCTCTGATTTGAATTTATGATCTCTCTGACCAGTGAGAGCAAAATTTGCACCAACATCACCAAGCAGAATCATAAAGTTTTCTGATGAATCCAAACTCAATCTTTCCTTATTTTTTTGATAAAAATAGTGAACCGGCTGTGCACTGCCATGTATATCACCCAATAAAAACCATTGTTCATTCATCACATTATCTCCATTTTACTAATTATAATGCCATATTTAGGCTTTGGTCTTCCATATAAAACAATGATGGAAGAGTAGTGTATTTTAATATATCCGTAAACTATCATTTTATATTATGATACTTTTCGATAATTTCTTTCAAACTTCTTGGCTCATAGTCAATCCACGGCTTCATGCAGCCTACATTGTATGCCTGTATTGGCTTATCACCTACATGCCTGCTATTATTCGCTTCCATACCAGTCAGACACTTTTGAAAATATACATCCTCTGCACTGTTGTGGGTGTGACCGTATAACAGGATCGTACCTTTATTCATGCCTTTCCATGAAAATATAGGATAGTGACACAGCACAAGGTCATAATTCTTACCACCGTATGAGTCATGTATCTCTCTGTAATCGCATATATCATAAAAAAGCTGCTTATATCTGTAATCAGACACATCATCATGGTTGCCTTTAACAAGGATTTTTTTACCTTTTAATGTAGCAACAAGCGATATGAGGTCTTCTTTCTTGCCGCGCATACTCATGTCACCGAGGATGTATACTGTATCTCCATTGTTTACTTTATTGTTCCATCGACTGACAACTGCCTCATGCATCTCATCCAAATAGCCAAATGGTCTGTTATCAAAGCGGATTGAGGCTTCGTGGAACAGATGCAGGTCACTTATGTAGTAATTCATTAATCCTTACTCCTCCTAATTTATATTACATTTTCAACTCTATACAATTTTATCCTTAGAAAACATAAAATCCACATTATCTCCTTTGAAAAAAATAAGGAAGCCTTTTAGACCTCCTTATCATCAGCTATTTTGGGCTAGTAGTTACCAAACTTTATTGTCTCTCATTTTTAATGGCTGAGAATCACCAAGTATTTCTATATTATATAACGTGCGTGAGAGGGCGCTGGAAGTCCGGTGGACTTCCGCTTAGCGCCGACCGCAACGAAGTGTAGAACGAACCCTGGGGTTCAAATCGTCCGCGGACGATTTGTAGTATAGAAAGAGCAGGTATTACAACCTGCTCTTTCTATATTATATAACGTGCGTGAGAGGATTCGAACCCCCGACACCTTGGTCCGTAGCCAAGTGCTCTATCCAGCTGAGCTACAC
>SKEE01001836.1_pt1 | contig 16065 bp, 15 predicted proteins | sample 4826661 | NCBI WGS metagenome assembly SKEE01 (sample SAMN11008817, study PRJNA524170) | human gut metagenome | biome: Human fecal sample; material: Feces; isolation source: fecal sample from pouch patient p20 | host: Homo sapiens | place: Israel: Tel-Aviv | collected 2016-11-14
CTGTTTACGGGGTTTTTTACTGGTTGATACTGTTTTTGTCATGTGAGTCACCTCTGACTGAGAGTTTACTCACTTAGCCGCGTGTCCACTATTGCTGGGTAAGATCACATAGGGGGCCACCCCCTCGGCTTTAAGTACACCGTCATAACCTCTAACCTGTCCCTTATCACCATTAGGAAATCTAATTTCAGTAATACTGTTAGCCGTTGCACGTATAAGATCAGCGATTAGTGCTGGAAAAATAACTTTTGCAGGAATAGAATCTGCCCATTGCTGAAGGTTAAGTGCTTTTATCCATTTCATATTGGTACTCCACCCAATAAAATTTTAAACAACCAAATCTAAAAAAAACTAATATTAAAAATTCATTTTTAATGTACACAAAATGCTAACAAAATTGCTAAAGAGTAAAAAATCAGGACTTATTTATTGATCTTAAACATTAGCCAAATTTTTAAACTCGCACTAAACCACCTCAAGAATAAAAAATCATCAAGTTAGTGGAACTTTTTGCACCTAGAATGCTCGTTAACCTCACAGTCATATAAAGCATGAGCCTGTCCTTTGTTCATACTAGACCTTAGTTTCATACATACTGATAGCTCTACGTAAAAGTAGGTATGATCGACATCACAGTTCTGAGTCAGAACATCTTAACCAATTGAAGTGGATGGTTTTAATTGTAAATGTTCAGCGGACATCTCTTCCCTCATTGGTTAGACTAAGAGCAACTTTTTCTATGGTCGCAATATCTTTTATAGGGTTTAAAAGTGGCAATCTTTGACATTGAAAAGGACGAATTACTTCGGCTCTCCGATATCCAGCTGGAAGAGCTGATCGCTCGGCTAGCAGAAGCTGAAGTGGCAATGCACGGCCATAGCCCAGCATGTGTAAATTGGTCTGGTTCAATTACAGCCCCTGACGGAGGAATTGACATCCATGTTCAGGTTCCAATTGATCAACTGAAAGCAGGCTTTCTTGTAAGACCTGATACGGTCTTTCAGGCAAAGAAACATAAGATGCCTAAGTCTGCAATTGAGAGGGAAATTGGCACCGGCAAAGCACTTTCTCCCATCATTTCTGAACAAGCCAGAAAGCAAGGCAGTTACATCATTGTCAGCCTGGGTGATGATTGCTCGCCGTCAGGAAAGAAGGATCGTCTCAAAGCGATGAGGGATGCAGTAAAAGATGATCCTAACGAAAGTTATCTTCATCTTGATTTCTACGACCGCTCCAAACTCATCCAATGGTTGCGCCAACATCCATCAGTCATGCTGTGGGTAAAAGCAAAGCTTGGGCAAGGGTATTCCGGTTGGCAACCCTACGGAGCCTGGAGCAATCCACCACAAGGTGTTATAGACACTTTAATCTCAGCCCCAGGCGTAACCATTACTTTACCATCGGGAAAGGGGCAAAAACTCAAAATTGATGAAGCAATTAACCCAATGCGAGCACTGATCCGTTCGACAAACAAGGCTGTTCGTATTACAGGATTGTCTGGTGTTGGGAAGACTCGAATCGTTCAGGCGCTCTTTGATGAAACTGTTGGAACAGATGCGCTTGACCGAACAGTAGCTATTTATGTTGATACTGGCTATGAGCCAGTACCGTCGGCTACAGCAATGCTTGATAACCTGCTCGCTGAAGGCCGGCGAGCAATTATGATCCTTGATAATTGCCCATCAGAACTCCATGCTTCGCTTGCCAGCAAAGTATCAGCCGCAGGGAAAGAAGTAAGTCTCATCACGATCGAGTACGACATTAGGGATGACAAACCACAGACAACTGAGGTCATCCACATTGAGACAGATGGTCCAGACGTGGCAGAGCAACTTCTTATCCGTCGCTTCCCTTCTATTGGTCAGAATAATGCCCGTCGGATTGCAGAGTTCGCAGATGGGAATGCAAGAGTGGCTTTGGCTATAGCGGAAAGAGTGGAAGAAGGTGAGAGTTTAGCCCTACTTTCAGATGCGCAGTTGTTTAATCGCTTGTTTGAACAACGTAATCATCCCGACGGCCATTTACGGGAGCAAGCTGAAATATTGTCACTGGTGTATTCGTTCTCGATATCTAGTCCAGATGCAGCTACCGATGAACTGGAAATATTGGGTGTGCTCTCTGGGTATCCCAAAATCCAGTTATTCAAAGCTGTTACGAAGTTGATGGAACGTCACATTGTTCAGAAAAGATCCCACTGGAGAGCCATCCTTCCCCATGCCATTGCTAACAAGTTGGCAGCATCTGCACTTAATAGTATTCCGATTGATCAACTTAGAACGACCTTTGAAGCTCCGGATCGGCAACGATTATTGATGTCGTTCGCGCACAGGTTGGGACTATTGCATAGCCATGCTGTGGCTAAAGAGATTGTTGAAGCTTGGTTACAGCCCGAAGGGCTGCTTGGAAAAATAATAGACCTAGATGATGTATCGACACGCATTCTAAATTATATCGCTCCAGTTGCCCCAGGAGCTTTGCTTGAGAGGATTGAAGAAACGCTTGTTACGTCTAATTTTGAGCATTTTAAATCACGCTACAACCCACAACGAACAGCAATTATCAAATTGTTGCAGTTACTTGCATATGAATCGAAATACTTTGAACGATGCATTAAGCTCTTAATCCGTATCGCAGACCAGGAAAGCGCGAGCAATAATTATGATTCGGCTCGAAATAAGATAAAGAGGTTTTTCCAACCTTATCTATCCGGTACCCATGCCTCTTTAGAACAACGTGTTGCGATCATGAATGAATGCATTGATTCAAGTATGGCCGAACGTAGAAGGATGGGGATCGAAATGCTTGAAACTGCTCTCGGCGGACCTCCGTGGACAGGATTCGGAATTAATGAGTTTGGTGCTAGGTCAAGAGATTATGGATTTCGACCCAGTTACGATGAACTTGTTGCGTGGCTATTCGCCTTCATCGATATTTTGGTGAGATTAGGAACCTCAGGAGTGCCCGAGCTTGAAGATGATGCCAGGCGGATCTTGGCTGATAAATTTCGCTGGATTTGGCGTCATGGAGGAATAAGGTCAAAATTAATTGATGCGGCTCGTAAGTTACATGCCCATCGCCCTTGGGGTGAAGGCTGGAAAGCTGTCCGCTCAACAATCTACTTTTTCCATACAAAAAGAAAAGATAACGAAGACGTAGAACCATTGCCGGAAATACTTGTGACATTGGAACGAGAATTAGAACCTAAAGACTTGGTTTCGGCAATCATGGCTTATGTACTCAGTAATAGGCGCGATTTTTGGGCTCTAGATGCTGATTATGAGCACCAAGGAACTAATAAATTCAGTGAAATCAGGAAAATACTTTGTGCCAAAGCTTTCAAGTTGGGGCACGAATTTGCAGTATCTTCCCATGGACTTGATGAGTTGTGCCCTAATCTTTTTTTGCGGGATGGAATGCCGTATCGCGTCGAATTTGGTAAAGGCTTAGCTAACGGGGCTCCTGACCTACGAATTTATTGGCAACAACTAGTCATTCAATTGGATCTACAACACAAATCTCAACGTGATGTTTCGGTCATTCGAGGTTTCATTGAAGAGACTCATTCTATCGATTCAGCATTAGCGCAGGAACTGCTCGATCAGTGTGCACAACATTCCGAACTTCGATTCGAATTAGTCAACCTTCATCCTTGGCAGGAGTTTACTGAAATCGATCTGGATCGTTGCATGTCGCTTCTGGATGACTCTGACATACAGCCCCATATGTATGGGGCAATTCTGTGGGGTGAGCAATTCTCTAATTTGCCAGAAAGCAGGGTCCTCGAGCTAGCTCAAAGGCTGCTGAGTAAACCGAATGGTGATGAAGTAGTATTGGAAGCACTGAGTATGAAACTAGCTGATAAAGGAGATGCTACGGATACACTAGGTCTTGCGCTACGAACAATCGGAATATCCGCTGCAATCCAGAGGTTCCAAAGAGATCACAACGATCTCGGCGGATATCTGGATTATGCAATGGAACGTGTTATCGATGCCACATTGCGCTTCGATGGCAACGAGGCTGAAAAGCTAGAATGGCTGAATACAATCTTCGCTGTTGTTGATGAGCATTTTGGCTACATTTATTCTTTCGAAGACGCTATCGGTATCACCGCTGCATGGATGCCAAAAGAATTTCTCAGTCGCATTTTTGATGGTACGGAGGATCAACAACAGAGGCGGCTGCATTTCATCAATCATGATGATTCACATCAGTCTCCTATTGCGAAAATCGATGTAGATATTTTGATTGAATGGTGCAGGACCACTAAAGACCCTCAGGTTTGGGCTTCAGTCGCTTCAGGTATTAATCTATGGTCAAAAGACGGGGAGCAAAGTCCTATTTGCTTGCAGGATGATGCTCTGAGATTTCTAGAAGCCTCACCCGAGCCACGAGCCGTCCTTGAGATCTTTGCCGAACACGTAGCACCTTCATCATGGTTCGGTAGTCGTGCGAACGTGATGCAACCTAGGGTTGAAGCGATAGGCCAGTTGGTCACCCACGAGCGTGCAGACATTTCTAAGTCGGCTAGAGCTGTTTATGAAAAACTGACTGACTGGGTTGAAAAGGAAAAAGAACGTGAGCGATTGGAAGATGAGGCATTGGAACAACGGTTTGAATAAAGGCTAGTTGCCGTCTTCACAGGAATTCTGTTTAAAGGAGAAATCATGGAATCTGCACGTAATAAATATACCAGTGAGATTATTGAGGCAGAAGATCTTTGGTTACTTGATGTTGTAGATACGAACGGTTACGTATGCTGGGGATGTGGGATTGAGATGTATCCTTCCGCTTGGCAAAAAGGAAGTAAGAAAAGACCGTCGTTTAATAAAATGCCTGGAAAAGAGCATATTAACTGTGATGCAGATGCTGAAAGCACAGTGGTTAAGCAGGGACAGAAAAAAAGCGTCCGCAACATGCTAGACAGCGCACCGGGTTTGATGCCCGCAGGGTTAAAATTGATTGAACAACGACCCGTTGTTGATCCTGGCACTACTGGTAGCGACAACAACACCAATCCAATACGTTCTACATCGTCAGCATCCAGCGGGGGAAATGCTCCAGCGCGGCAATCCCGCCGCCCGGTTAATGCTATTCGCCAGATTTGTAGGGCATTTATTCGCTTCCCGTATGACCGTGGTATGTCATTAAATATCCCAGGTATTAATGCCGATACTTACATGACCGTGTTTAAAAAACTAAAAGACCCGGTTCAACCCTACCCTGAGCGCCGAGTTTTTTATTCGCAGTTGTTATGGCAGAAATTTGAGCAAGACGAAAACCGAATTGTCATTCCGCTCTCGGGAGAATGGGCAAAAGACGAATCTGGTAAGTTTAAGCCCTCGCGTAGCTATAAACTACACATTGAGTGGGGAGACTGGTCAAAAGCCAAAAAAGACTATGCTTTTGAATGAGCTTGAAACTGTGCAGGAAGAAGCAAAAGAAGCAGTAAATAAAAAAGCTAAAGAGAGAGCTCAAGTCTTCTTTATCGGTGAACAAAGCACTGAGAATCCGGAAATCTTCTACGTGAGTGATTACCGGTTAATCTGTGCGATTATGGGATATATAATTTACCCCTGACGTAAATGGGCCTTCTTGCAAAATGCAGGCCCATTTACATAATTATTTTCGACTACCACTAAGGCTACTTCAAACCTATAAATTTCATTCAATTTCTCGTGTAGACACAATTACAACAGTCATCATAACAATAGTCATATTAACAATGATTGGTTTTCCAATAGATTTATGTGGGGTATTTTCATAGCGATGTAATTTCAAACCCATCAAGACTGATCGTATAGTAGCCCTCCTGATAGACATAAAAATATCAAAACCATAATAATATTAATTGTTAGTATTGTTCTTTAGGACTTTATCAATCTCTACTTTTAGATCACCTGTAGACCATTTATTAAGTCTGCGGCGGATAGTTTCCTCTCTATCGCCTGTATCATTTATCCATTTATCTGGATTGACCTTTTTATCATTATTACAAATATAGGGCATTAAATATTCAAGAAGTTGACGTTTATTTTTCCAGTCGCTATGTGAAGGAATATCTTCAAGTAAGATAACAACTGTATCTTTAATATATTCAAGTTCTGCAAGTTTATTTTTCCCTCCAGCGCTTGAGCGCGCTCTTCTGCATACTTTATCAAAACCACTTCTTAATCGATAAAAACTCGGTAAGTCTCGGTTATCATCTCGCGAAATACAGACATTCATATAAGAATAAGCATCAAGAAGAAACTTACAACTTTCTTTTTTATTGCCCAATGAATATTGGAACTGCGCCCAGTAAAAATCTTCTAAAGCCATAGATAGATATATATATTCATAATGTGCATCATATAGTCTTGCTAATCCTGTCAGTTTATACCCGTCCATTTTTCCTCGAATTTCAATCCGATATTCTGCATATGTTTCCTTATAAATAAAAGGTTTCTCAACCATTATTCCATCAACATTTATAAACTCTTGTGAGTAGCGTATATTGTCGCTATTAGTCATATCTACAAAATATTGACATTGTATTTTTGAATACTCAATAATTTTAAATTCTTCAATTTTATCATAGGCTCTTTGCCTGTAAGTGCGCAGAACATCCTGGTTGCTCTCCTTTTTTTCGACTTCAAGTTTCCATTCCAGCTCAAGAAGTTTGTCCTCACAAGCGGTACAAACTTGCAGATAGAAATCATCAAAAAAATTCGCACTCACATCCTTCATGAAAAGTAAATCCCTAAAGTGATTTTATTTTAATGTTACTTCCAGTGTATGACAGCCCCAGCGTGGTTGGCAATATGGACCCACCTGAACAAACTCATACTAAGGAAGCCTAGATGTTACAGAACCCTCCCTCCTTACATACATCCAGTTACGCAAATATTCCTGATTCACCGAGGATCTTGAGGCTAAAAGATGTCATGAAAAAAATGGGAATTTCACGCTCAACCATATACGACTGGCTTAATCCAAAATCGCCACGCTACGATGGAACATTTCCAAAACAAAAACGCTTGGGAAGGCAATCCGTTGGCTGGCTGGAGTCAGAACTGAATGAATGGGTAATGCGACGTTAGATATCATTTCACCGTATCAGTGAACCGGGGCAATGCCCCCGGTTTGCTCCACAAAATCACATTCCTCCCCGGAATTCGAATGCAAAAAAAAACAGACCTGTATTACCGCAATGAATACATTGCAGCGAAGTTGCTGTATCGAATTTTTTTCATTCCGGAGGCTACATGTCTGATTCCTTTGAACGGGGCATTAATGTCCTGAAGCAACCTTTATCCATTCTTCCTGAACATATCTCCGATTTGGTTCTGGAGCATATACGCCAGAGTATTCATTACGAACCCGTGATTGGCATCATGGGCAAAACAGGTGCCGGAAAATCCTCGCTTTGCAATGCCCTTTTTGAACATCCTCTCAGCCCAGTCAGCCATGCAGAAGGCTGCACACGTAAACCTTTGCATTTTACCCTGAACGCTGGAGGACGCAGCCTGACGCTGGTCGATCTGCCGGGTGTAGTGGCACACTAAATTTGGCCACCTGATGAAAGGTGATATTCTCACCACAACACAAAACAGGTGACTTAATGAACAAGAAAACCAAACGAACCTTCACCCCTGAGTTCAGGCTGGAATGTGCACAGCTGATTGTTGATAAGGGCTACTCATATCGACAGGCCAGTGAAGCGATGAATGTCGGTTCAACCACGCTTGAGAGCTGGGTACGCCAGCTCAGGCGAGAGCGCCAGGGTATTACGCCCTCTGCCACACCCATTACTCCAGACCAGCAACGTATCCGCGAGCTGGAAAAGCAAGTTCGCCGTCTGGAGGAACAAAATACGATATTAAAAAAGGCTACCGCGCTCTTAATGTCCGACTCGCTGAACGGTTCACGATAGCCGCCAGACTAAGTGACAGCCACACGGTTGTCAGCCTGTGTTCTGCTCTGGAAATACACCGCAGCAGTTACCGGTACTGGCGAAAACGACGCGATACGGTTAATCCGGCACGAGTCAGGTTGTGCAGCGAAATACGCCGGGCGTGGAACCAAAGTCGGGGCTCTGCGGGCGCGCGCACTCTGGCTGAAATGCTGACTCAAAACGGCGTCCCGATGAGCCGTTACCGTGCCGGACGTCTGATGAAATATCTGAACCTGAGCAGTTGTCAGCCCGGAAAACATCAGTATAAAAATGCCCGTCAGGAGCATACCAGCCTGCCGAATCTGCTTGAGCGTCAGTTCGCAGTACCGGAGCCAGACCGGGTATGGTGTGGAGATATTACGTATCTCTGGGCAGGAAATCGCTGGTGCTATCTGGCGGTTGTTATGGATCTTTTTGCCCGCAGGGTTATCGGCTGGAGTCTGTCAGCGCATGCCGATACCGCACTGATAAGCAGTGCCCTGCGGATGGCCTATGAGACGCGTGGCCAACCCCGGGATGTCGTGTTCCATAGCGACCAGGGAAGCCAGTATACAGGCCTTAAATATCAACAACTTCTCTGGCGTTGCAGAATAAATCAAAGCGTCAGTCGGCGGGGAAACTGCTGGGATAACAGCCCCATGGAACGCTTCTTCCGCAGTCTGAAAACAGAATGGGTGCCAACGAATGGTTACGCAGGCAAGGACGAGGCCCGGCAGCAAATTAATGATTACATATTGAACTACTACAACAGCGTCAGACCTCACCATTATAACGGTGGGCTGACGCCGGAAGAGTCAGAGAACAGATACCATTTTTACTGTAAAACCGTGGCCAATATTACTTGACCACTACACTTTCCTGCCGCTGGCAGGATGCCCAAGGAATTCACGGGTCTGCACGCCTTCAAAGATAAGATAGCAGGCGACTTTATCGTCTCTGGCAAAGATTTCGTGGATACGCATGGTAAATCCCGGAAAAGCATCCATATGGCCTTTTTCCTGTACGATAAACTGCTCACTGTTCAGCGGTGTATCCACCTGAGAATAGAATTTAAAATCCGGATGGCAGAGGTTTTTCACCTCATCATATTTATTTTCTTCAATCAGACGATAAAACTTTTTAACCGTTTTGATATTTTCTTCAACAGACATATTGCACCTCATTTTTCAGTTTCTTTACCTGCCGGAATATTGTCTTCCGGCGTTCCGTTAAATGTTTTTCGCCATTCACTGGGACTGACTCCCATCCGCTGCCGGAATATCTGCCGGAAAGTAATGGTGGACTGAAAGCCTGCCAGTTCGGCAACCCGCTCCACTGCAATATCTGTACTTTCCAGCAGTTCCTGACTCCGCCGGAGACGCTCTGTGGTGATCCACTCCCAGACCGTCATTCCTGTGGCCGAATGAAAATGGCGTGTCAGCGTTCTTCGGCTCATGGAGGCTAAATGGGCCAGAGTGTCAATATCATGTGGTAATCCCAGATTTGCGGACAGGTATTCCAGCAGCTGGTTTATGCGGTTATCGGACGTATTTTTGGGAATAAGCAGTTGCCGGTACTGTGCCTGTCCGCCTTCCCGGTAAGGAGGAGCAACCATCCGGCGGGCTATTTGATTAGCCGTATATCTGCCCAGGCGTTGCCGGATCACATGGAGACAACAGTCCAGTGCTGCGGCTGTACCGGCTGAGGTGATAATCCGCTCGTCCTCAACATAAAGCACATTCACGTCCAGATGAACCGCCGGGAAAAGCATCTGGAAATCCCGTTCAGCCTCCCAGTGCGTGGCCGCCCGTTTACCATCCAGCAGACCGGTGTAAGCCAGAACAAAACTCCCCAGGCACAGGCCCACCACCTGAGCTCCATTTTTCCAGGCTGCAACCAGGGCACTGAGCAGAGTTTCAGAAGGCCTTTCATGGATGTGTTTCCAGAAAGGAATAATAACGATATCGGCCTCTGCCAGTGCATCAAGCCCGTATTCTGCCCTCATCGCCGTACCTTCAGCAGACCAGATAAGCCCGGGCTCTTCCGCACATACCCGGCGGCTGAAGAGGGCCTTCCCTTCCAGTATCTCCCCGAACAGGATTAGTGGAACGGAGACATGAAATGTACTGAACCCTTCGGTGATCACTATAGCGACAGTGATGGTGGACATGCCATGGCCTCCGGGTTAAATCGTAACTGATTCACCATCAGCAGGAGCGGCAACTGACGCCTGGATCTGGTTATCGCGGGCATATTCCAGCAGTTCCTGACGGGTCAGCAGACAGTGGTTTACGGCCTCCATGTGCGTTGCCACAATCAGTGCCTCTGGTACGATACGATGGGCTTTCAGGACATCTTCCCTGCCGAAAATAATGGGGCCGAATCCGAGAACATGCGCCCAGCCCGTATTCATAATAACGACGCCAGGATTGAACCGACGTAAATTATCCTCTACTGCCTTGATCCAGATAGTATCTCCGACCAGAAAGAGTGTTTTTTCGGACGGATGCTGGAAGACCACCCCACAGGCATCCCCAAGGATTGCTGCGAGTTGTGGGTTAGCATAGGCTTCGTCCGAACCATGCTGACAAACGGTTTTAATAAGTGAAATTTCGCCAAATGTGCTTTTATCAGACAGAATAACAAGGTTGTGGAAGCCCTGAGAACTCAGGATCTTTTCATCGTGTTCATTTTGAACATAAATCAGTTTATCTTTCGGGATGTGTGCCACAGCCGCTTCATCCCAGTGGTCAGGGTGCGTGTGGGTGACAATAATGGCATCCACATCCAGCAGTACATCAAGGTCAAAAGGCAGCTCAGTCATCGGGATCCGGATATCTGATCGAGCCGTCCCTTCGAATCCTGGGTAGGCTTCTTTTTTCGCAAGCATCGGATCGACAAGAAATTTTTTATCCGCGTAAGAAATAAGTTGTGTGGCGTTACGTACCTGGATGATCTTCATTTTAGCAAGTCCTGTATTAGTTAATAACCATCAGAGCCATATCATGATGGCCTTATGTGATAATTATGATTGAATTAGGCCTGCTAACCACTGAAATAATGCCATATTTGGATGTCATCGGGCCATTCTTCTGGCTATCAGGTTTCAGGAATATGTCTGCTGAAAGCGGGTACAGATCCGACGTATTGAAGGGAAGTATCGTCCTTTAAGGGTTATTGATATCAGCCAGTACAAAAAATCATCTTAACGTACAATATCTTCCGTTTCCCAAACGGAGCCCTTAATATACTGAGTTCCGGACCCCAGACGATAAAAAACGGGATAGCGATCCTTATTTAGATATGCGCCAGCCACTGCCCCCTGCGCCGTCACCGCTGTCGAGACAACCTCTGTCACCAGTTTATCCAGTCTGGGAGCATGAAAATCCAGTGACGGCGCATTATTCCGGTCCACGATATTGTAATGGTTTTCACCATCACCAAAGCTGACGTTTGTATATCCCCCGTTATGTTTCACGCTGACAATATACTGCGGGTTTATTAGTGTTGCCACACCGATTTCCGAATCTACAGCGCTGAAATCAGGCATAGCCGCTTTATCCAGCGTACCTACAAGTTCTCCCTGCTTATTATAAATGGCGATGCCTATGGATCCCAGGCTGAACTTTCCTTTATTTTCAGCGAAATCACGAAACAACTGATAGTCAAGCTCATTATTGACTGTTCCCGCAAAACTTCCTTCAGAGAAAAACACGGGGGGCAGAAATAAAACAGGCAAGCACAAACGCCTGGCTGATTTTAAAGAACATTTCTTGGCAACCTCAGATACTGCAATAAAGCCTCGAGCTACAGCACTGTAGCGCAGAGAATAAATTTTGTTCATTTTTTATTAAGACCTCAAAATAAACACACTCAGGGATAACGGATAATCGCCGTCATTCCTGCATATCAGACTGACTGTCCGGTCACCGGCTTGCTGAAATGAATATTAACTGGGGAACCGACGTCACTTCCCATATCCGCCAGCACCAAACCAGCCTTCACTCATTAGGCTCCGTCAACTGTGTGCATCAGCAGAAGCTTTTCCATAAAACAAAGCGGAGCTAATACACCGTAAGAGCTGGGAAAACCGGACAGAAGTGGAGTTGGCCGCACTCCGTGGGTGGACAGGTATAACAATCAACGATTGCTGGAAGACTGGGTCATATCCCTCTGACAGAAGCAGAAAAGATTATTATGCTTCCATCGGAAACGATGCTCTAGCCGACTGAATTCACAGATAAAACATTCCCCAAGCAAACTGGGGCGGTTCAAAACAGTCCGGTAAATCGTCCCAAATATACTGAATTAACATTTCACATAGATGATAAAAGAACCCCGATACTCTAACGGGGTTCTCAAGTAAATTATAAGGCTTCTTTCAACAAGATATTTCTATCTTATTACCAGGTATTAAAAGAAAGAGTCACAGGCATATTATAGTCACCAGGGCTTACATCACCATTGCCAGCTTTGGTTTCAAAATCAATGCGAGTAACTGCAACTGAGGTTCGGTTGTCAGTACGGGTAGTGATATTATCTCCATTAAAACTCCATCCGGTAGGTAACGCAGGGGTAACACTGAATGATTCGCCACTATCTGCAGTAAATAACCAAGACTGGGTTGCGCTCTGATAATGAGAGCCATCTACTGTTAATTTAACGTTGGCCCCAGTCGTACCATTATAGAGGCCTGAAGCTTCAACATCTACTGCTGCGACACGAGTCCCCTGCTGTTTAATTTCATCTGTAGTCACACTTGCATTTACAGGAGTGACAGAAACAGTTGCAGCCGTCAAGGCACGCACAGTTGTTGTTACAGTAGCTGTATCAGTTGCGATATTACTTGCAGCCATGCTAGAACCAGCGACTGCAAAAAGAGCTGCGGCAACCACTGTGGAAAGAATATTCTTTTTCATAAATAACCTCATAAATTACATATCAGTCCCTTTTATAAAAAACTCACTCTACCGGGACTAAAGCACAGTGAATTTACTACATACATCTCAACGTTTCTGAATATAACCCGAAAGAGTTTTTATTCTTCAGATCATAAAAAACTCGACACCTATCCATAGAGCCTTTCCCCCATTGCACATCTAATATTCCATTTTTATCTAATCCTGTGATATATACTTTACCGTCGTCCCCAACGATACCTGCATTTCCTTTTTTAGAAACATTAACTACTGAGCCAAATTTAATAGGGGAATTATCTCTATTCAATAATTTGAATATCGCTTTATTACCTTTTGTCGTAGTAAAACTTGCTCGGACAATTGCCTTATCTGTTGGAACAACAGATGATATTGTTTTATCAATACTTGTATTACTGTCGATATTACTTTGCTCTAAATAAATATCATTTTTCCTGTATATGCTCAAACCGCCAACAATAGCAAATCCATTCCTATCAGTAACTATACCTGGTTTATAGGAAACAGAAACATTTTCTGCTCCGTTTACATCAACTAAAGCTACTGCACCATTAATCCGTTGACCAAATGTAATCCCTTGGTCATGTAATACAATGCTGCCATTTAAACCACCGCCATATTGAGTAAGCTGCCGGCTATAGTTATACATAGCACTCATTGTTCCAAAGCTATTTCTTAATAATGTATTAAAAGATGTTCGATTATTGTTACTATTCTTACTGTTTATGCCCTGACTTATACCCCATGATAAACGATTATCATATGTTAAACCATTTAAGCTTATAGAATTACTTACACTATCGTCACGTTCACTAACAATTTGATATCTTAGGTTTGTGCTATTTGTACTTGACAATCTTCCAAAAGGAATAGAAATAGACGCTGAGAAAACATCTTCTTTTTCATTATTGTAATAGGAATCAAAAATCCTGTTCCACCCAACGGTTAAACTTGCACGATTAAATAATGACGCGCTGTAACTAAAATTAGCATAAGATTCATCTTTTTGATCCCAGTAAGTGGTTTTATTTAACGATAAATCTACGTTACCATAATCACTAAAAGATTGTCTTATACTTATACTGGTGTCATTTTTCTTTTTCCATACTCCAGAGTAACGTTTCCCTCTCTCCATCGAATCTGCAAATGTGTTGTAATTTTTTGACGCATACTGATAACTTGCAAGATTAAAAGATGTATTTGTTTCACTCAGTAGCTTATTATATCTTATTCGAACAGCGCTTCCAGCCTCATCGTCATTATAACCATTTTTTGAATAAACACCATCTAAAGAAACGGCACCTAGGTTATATAAGTTAAAACCTAAACCAATTGCACCTGCGAAATAATTATTGCTGACCTGAATACCAGTATAACCTGTTAACAGATCATTAAAGCCATAAATCACGGTCAAATGACCAAAACTATCTTCCCGGCTAGTATTATAATAAGGTCGATATTTTCCAAGAGTTAAATCATATCTCCCCCCCCCTGATTTAATGGATATTGCCGGAGAATTGAATGGAACAGTGAAATGTTGAACAACTCCATTATCCTCTGTTACAGTTACTTCTAGATCAGAACCTTCTGATGCAGGAATATCAGATAAAGCAAACGGCCCTGATGGAACTTCCGTACTATAAATAAGATACCCATTTTGACGTACATCAATTTGTGCCACACTATTAGCAACACCTCTTACAGTTGGCACAAATGCACGGTCAATATATGGTATCATATCATCAGATGTTGATAATCTGATACCTTTGAACGGAATACTATCAAATATCTCTGAACCTGTAGAACTTTCGCCCAAAAGAATCTTGCTTTTTAATTTTCTTAAATCTCTTTCTGCATAAAAATAAGAATTTTGATATTTACCATCCCCGTCATATCCTTTCATCCATATCCCTGAATTTCTTATACGCCAACTTCCTATATTTATCCCCGGCTCCAATGATGCATAATACGATTCATTGTTTTGTTTATCATATTTCACGCTACGGCGATACAATTTAGCATCATAATTTAAATATAGCGCATCAATACCCTCATCCCATTGTGATTCATGTGCCAAATCGCTATTACCATTCATTATTGATTGTTTTGGCACATAAAAGACGAGTGCTTTTGAAAAAAATGAAAAATAAAATTTAATATCACTCTTTTCAAAATCAATATAATCGCTATCTTTATATAAAGCAAACTTTATTTTTTTTGAATTTATACCAAAGGATGACAAATCATCTTCTTTTATATTGGGTGATAATTCCCTCCCTCGATATTGAAAATCTATTTTATAATCTCCCTGCTTCTTTCTTTTGTCATTAACAGAAACAGCGACAAGATATTTACCCGGTAATTGTTGTCCATCATTAAAGCGGGTCACATCAGCATTACCCACCAAAGCTGAATCAAACAAATACTCAACATTTTTTGCAAATAATTCTTTATGATAAGAAATATTGGTAATCAACATGAAACAAAGTATAGACTTAATTTTGATATTCATCTTCATGCCATAAGATTATTTTATTACTGCTTCATATTCCTTTGTTAATGCACCATTATCATCAATAAGCCGCCAGATAATCTTTCCTTTATTATGTTTTACATTGTCTTTATCAAAGGTATAAGAAGTTTTCGGCTTAATAAAGACTGGCGGTGTAACCTTCTGCCCATTAACCGACAAAGCACCAAAATTTATATAGTAAGGCGTCGGATTTTCTACAATGAGACGCCCATTTTCCATGCTCCACTTCAACTCAACCCCATAGGAAGCATTTTTAATATCTTCTAATGATTCCGGCCGATTAATCAACTTAATGCAATTCTTCACTAAAATGCTTACATTAAGGCTACCACTTTTCTTGAGAACATCGTTTTTTATCCAAGCACTTCCTTCTGATGGCGGAATGCTTTTTGCACAAATCCAGTTCATTGATTCCACTTGTTCTGGAAATCTATTATTTGCTTTTATTATTGAAACAGAGTTCTTCTGTTTACCATCGAGACGAAACAATGGTGGTGTAACAATATACCTGTCTGATCTGGTTTCAGAATCTTCATTGAGAATAGTTGTTTCAATAAGCACAGGATAATCCTGTTTATTTTCAATAGGCAAATTGTATGCTTCATTTCCAGATTTCATCACAACTCTGGAAGCCCCCAATACAATGCTATAACTTCTTGTTGTTGTGTTGAGTTCTGTTG
>SKEE01001840.1_pt1 | contig 16055 bp, 10 predicted proteins | sample 4826661 | NCBI WGS metagenome assembly SKEE01 (sample SAMN11008817, study PRJNA524170) | human gut metagenome | biome: Human fecal sample; material: Feces; isolation source: fecal sample from pouch patient p20 | host: Homo sapiens | place: Israel: Tel-Aviv | collected 2016-11-14
GGCCGTAAGACGGACTGGCAATCATTGACTATAAAGAAGTAGTACAAATACGCTCTTGAGTTCTCAAACCACCACCGCACCAGCAAGCCGCCCCAATCCCCAGGAGCGAGGCCGCCGTGCCGAGCAGCGAGAAGTAAACTTACACGAACCTGCCGATCCACGCAACCCGGCCCCTCACGGACACCCCGCGAACCATTGGAAAACAACGCATCCACCGGCGTGTCGCAAACACGGGGAAACGGGCGGCGGACGCCACCGCACGGCACAAGACCACAGGAAAAACCCACAGCAAACCAACACCCGGGCGTGTCGCAACCACACTATCCGTTTACGGCCAATCCCCTAAGCCAACCCATCCGAGAAAACCTCCCAACTGAAAGCAAAAATAGGAGGAAACAGAAGAAAGCAGATAAACGAAACCTCACCGCCGATCGTTGTCCTGAACAAATTCAAATCTCAACTAATCGAAAGTGCGGTTTTGCATATGCGCGCGCAAGCGACGACAGAACAAGGCAGCGCAGCCAAAAATCGATTAATCGGCACAACCGAAACGGTAGAGGGCCCAACCCTGGCCGTATTGCGAATAATCGGCAACCTTCACCAACGTGCCGCCATCCACATACGCATCAATCAATTCCTCATTATGGAAGGAATCGTATTGGGCGCGGTACGGGAACGACTGCAAGCTTTGCGCTTGGTCGCCCATCGTAAGGAAGTACTCCGGAGCGTCAGTCAGCGGACATACCGTGCCAAGCACCTGCTGCCCATCGCCGGAAGCAAACGCGGTCTCCACTTTGCCGAACGGAACGGATGGCACATCGGTGCGCGCATTGATGATCGGATACAGCATGCTCGCATTGAACAGCGTCTCCGCATACATTGAGCCGTTCAACGGGTCGGAAATGATGGTGGCCTGAGTGCCAGTACGTTCCATGACCTTGCGCAGCACAGTAATCTTCTGCTCGGTGAGCTGCTCGTTGGGGTCGCTTTGGTTCAGGCTGGAATGCGCGATGATCGCATCGCGAGCCGCAGTACGAGACGGGCATACGATCTGAGCGGAAACCGCAAGTATCGCAATCACAAGGAATGCGGCGATTGGGCCGATCCAATTGGAAGCGAAAGAAACGTTCTTCACGGAAGAAACAGCAGACGCAGAAGAAAGGGAGGGAACGGAAGAAGCACTATTCTTCGCAGAGAAGGAAGATGCAGAAGGAACGAAAGAAGCGGATGCGGCACACACGGAAACGCATTCGGAAAGCGCGTTGACGCCAATGACAAGCAACGGCAACGCAACCAGCGGAAGCATGGTCATAATGCGGTTTTCATCGCGATACCAGGGAGCGCTGATGATATTCGGCAGCGCGCCAATCAACGTGACCGTGCACACATATACCAGCGTGACCAGCAGAAACGCGGCCGTCAACGCGATCACGTCACGCAGACGATCGTTGCGGCGAGGTCGAGATGGTTCGGACGGTGCGAATAAGGAGACATCAGCAGCATCGGAACACGAAGCAGCCGGCAGGCCGGAAGTGGAAACCGGGGAAACTCCAGGAGCGGAAACCGCAGCATCGGAAACCAAAGCATCAGCATCAGCGGAAAAAGCGGGAGCCACAGTGGAAACAGCAGCCGAAAGCGAATCCGAAGAGCGCACAGCAGCGCGGCGGAAGGCGCAAACGAAAGCGGCAACGGTTCCCGCAATCAGCAATAATGCGAACAAAATCGCAGGAAAACCGTCAAGGCCATCCGTGAAGCAGAACGAAATCGACTCCCACAAATTCTTGGACGGCTGATGGCTATGGAACCAGGAAGCGGGATTCGCCCAACGATCCGATTTGAACGACGTAAGCATCAGGGCCACAAACGCAACCGCGCCGACACACATGGCGATAAACGCACCCAGAATCAGCTTCCACGGCAAACGCAGCACAATGAACGGCACCAGAATCAGAGCATACGTGAATGCGATACGCGGGTGCGCAACGAGGCAAACCACGCCTGCGATAGCAGTGATCGCAAGCCATTTCACTATATGCTCGCGTGCGGCGATCGCGTCGAACAAGCGCAACGTGGCAGCGATAAGAAATGGCAGCAGCGACGTGGCAAAACCGAATGCGATCAGCGGACCGGCATTCAGTAGTCCGTACGGGTGGCACACCGAGCTGACGGCGAACACGGGCACGAACAGTCCAATCAGATTCTGCAGAACGAAAGTGGCGTTATATTGCCGATTCACAGCTGACGATACCTGCTGATTTGAAACATTCGACGACTCAGATACGGACGACGATTCAGACGTAGGCGATGCTTGCGAAATACGTGAGATTAGATTGGAAATTGGATTGCCGCGATTCCAACGTTGTAGGAAATACCTGCACAATACCAACATTCCAGAAGGGAAAATCACGCCCGAAGCGATGATCCATGTGATATTGAATGCCGCGTAAATAGAGCATTGCACGCCGAACAGCGCCGCGATTTTGATCACGAAATAAGCGCAAACATGGAATAACGGCGGATAGAACGAATTATGCGGCCACAAATGCAGTGCCGCCCCCAAACCTTCGTCAAGCAGGCGGCGAATGAAATAGTAATGCGCAGGGGCATCGCTGCTGACAATCGGCGTATTCCACACCGTGGAAGGAAACCACGCAATCACCAAGCATAGTGCGGATGCGATGCCGATAATCGACGTAATCCACGGCAATAACACGCGGAGCGACGCCGGATGCAGCATCGCGGGACGCCATCGCAGGTCACGTTTCCGTTCGGACGGACCGCCATTGGACGAGCCGTCCTGCCGAAGCTGAGTCTGCGCAGGCGTCTGAATCGAGCCATGATTGGCCATTACGGAACCGGTATTCGTAATATGTTCGGAAGTCATCGATTCCATCGTAGCGAGTGCCGCAACCATGCTCAACGGTCGATTTTCAGGAATCATTCAGACTCCATGCAGGGGTATAACAGTGTTGCGCAAGAAAACAATCACGTTGGAAGCCCAAGATGATTTCACGGGACGCACCATGCGCTACGGGCCTGCCTTGCTGTGGAGCGCGCGTCCCGGCCAACGCTGACGTCGGCATGCGCCGGCGCGCAATAACAGAGAACTGGAGAAGTACCGCATGTTCGTTCTCAAGAACGCATGGGCGGCGCTCGGCCGCGTCAAATGGCGCACCGCGCTGATCGCCCTACTCGCACTACTGGTGTCTTTCTCGGCTGCCGTGGATCTGGCAGTCATACGAGCAGACGACACCGCCAATAATGAGACATACCAGTCGCAGAAAGCCACTGCGGTGATTCGGCCGACCGCGCAGACCAAAGCCAAGCGCGACGGCGCCGATTCCAGCTATACCGACAAGTACTTGACGTGGGAAAAGTACAGCACGTACGCAACGGCCGCACAGAGCAACAGCGTGACTTTCGATTATACGTTGGCAACGTCAGTGCCGGTGCGTGAAAGCAAGTCATTGCAGGCGATCGCTGCGAAAAGCGATATTAGCGAAGACAAGACCGGCGGCAATCTGACCCTGCAGGCGTTCTACACGTTGGACGCCGCGAAAATCAACGATTACGGCTACTACAAAGTGGTCAAGGGTAAGCATTTGAGCTATAAGACGCAGAGCGACGGCGTACTCATTTCACAGGCTCTGGCCGATAAGAACAATCTCAAGGTCGGCGACAAGGTAACGGTCGGCAATCCGTCGAAGGCTTCCGAAACGTACACGTTCACCGTGCGCGGCATTTACAAATACGACAGCGACGTGCCTGAGGGCAACGGTTCCGACGCGAAATACGCGAAGGACAATCGTGAGAACGTGATCTACACGACGTATATCAACTTCGCCAAGAACGGGCTTGACACGACGGAGGCCACGGGATGGGGCGTTCCAAATCTCAATATTGTGTTCTCTCTGGCGAATCCTTCCACGTATGACAAGTTCGTGCGCTCGGTGAAGAAGACCAAGTTAGACACGAAGACGTACGAGATTACCTCGCCGTCGCTTACCGCTTATAAGAAGTCGATCGAGCCGCTTGATTCCGCCGCTTCGTCCGCGCGCATCGTACTGTTGGCCATGACGATCGTCGGCGGAATCGCGTTGCTGGCATTGATTGTGTGGTCGGCGGTCGGCAGCCGTCGCGATGAGATCGGTATGGCGATGATCACCGGCGTGACCAAGGGCCGTTTGGGATGGCAATTCATGCTGGAAACGTTCATGATGACGGTTCCGGGTTGGATCATCGGCTTGGTTGCCGGCGCGCTGTTGGCGAAACCGATCGGTACCGCGTGGGCTGGCGGGCAGGCTGTGACGATCACGTCCGCTTCGGCGTGGAATGTGATCTGGTACGGCTTGGGCACATGCCTGGTGCTTGGCATCGTGGCGTTCGCGCGCGTGGCCTGCTTCAACCTGAACCAACTGTTTGAGGAACGCTCGGAGGTGACGGCATGAGCGACAATATGAACGATAAGAACGAGAATATCGACGAGACCGTGGTTGACGAGGCTGTGGTTGACCAGACCGCTGAAGCCGAGGTAAGCGAAACCGTCAATGATGCTGCGATCGGAGATATTGCAGCTGACGAATCTTCCGCAGATTCCATTGAATCCATCGATTTTACGGTGGTGTACGACGATGACAACGCGGCGGTTGCAGGCAAGGATACTGCAGACGCCGCCGAAACCGCCGATGCTGCAAATAACGCTGCGGATACCACGAATGACGATTCGGACGTGGCTGCGAATAACGCGAATCAAGTAAAGGAAACGCTCGCTTTGCGTTCTTCCGACGCACCGACCGCACTGGAAACGCATGAAGCGGTGAAAGCCGATTCCGCAACCAGCGTTTCGTCACAGCTTGACAACGAAATCAAGCGCAATCGCAAAAAGGATGAGTTCTTCTTCAAGGCGAATCCGACGTTCGCGCTCGACCATGTGACCGTGACCAATCGCAAGACCGGCCGCAATATTCTTGACGACCTGTCGTTGTCGTTCCATGCAGGCTCCACGCATGCGGTGCTCGTAGATGCGGAGGATCGCGAACAGCATCAGGCATTGCTGGCCACCATGGTCGGTATGGCGCGCACGGACCGCGGCAATGTGATGCACAAAAGCGCCAACCTGAGCGACGTCGAACCGGTCGAAGTGCTGGGACACCGCATCGGATTCATTCCGCAACGTTTCGCTTTCCGCCCCGATCTCGACGCGGAAGGCAATGTGCTCTACGCCATGGATGCGTCGAACCGCAACTTCCTCAAGCCGAAGCCTGCGATCGCCCGCGAACTGCTCAAGCGCGTGGGCTTCGATGAAGTGACGTCCGGACTGGCAGTCGGCGAAGTAAGCGAACTGAACCAGCGTCGCGTGGCCATCGCTCGTGCGCTAAGCTGCGAGGCTGAAGTGATCATCGCCGACGAGCCGACCGCTGGATTGGATGCCGACGATGCGGCCGTGGTGTTGGATCTGTTGAAGAAGTTCAAGCGCGATGCCGATCGCAAACGCGCCATCATCGTGGTGACCACCAATCCGGAAGTCGCCGATGCGATGGATCACAGCGTGGAACTCGACTAGCCGCCTAGTGCAACGGGCGCACGAACATAGACTCTTTCGCGCGCCCATAGGTAAGCCCTTTGGAATTCTGGTTTTAGCCAAATTCCAAAGGGCTTACGTGTTCTGAAAGCGGTCTGCCCTACTCCGCGATACGCATGTGGTACTGCTCGGCGAGCGGCGTAACGTCAAGCACGCCGTATCGTTCGAGCAGCCGCAGCCATTCGCGCCTGTTGCTTTCGCCGAAACGGGCCGCCTTGCGCGCATAGGCTTCGGCCGTCAGGAACTTCGGCGGAATCGACTTGCTGTTGTACTTGTCGGCCACCATCACCACTTCCTGCTCAAGATTCATGGGCACATAGTCGGCCGGAGGCAGCGGCAACCCTTGCGATTCCACCGCTTCTTTGGTGAGTCCCACACCGGTGTGGTTGCGCGCGAACTGCGCGATCGACTCGTCAACACCCTCGTTCAACAAATATTCGTAGCCTTTAAGCCCATGCCGTACGTAATTCGGACCGTCGAATTTCAGCGGCCCACCGTCGGAACCGTCTTGTTTGAGCAGAAAATACGTGCCGATATCATGCAGCAGACCACCGATCACCACCAAATGCTCGTCGATCAGCCTCGGCGGAACGGTTCCGCCCGTAAGCCCGTCCGATGATGGAACGGAAGGAATGCGAAGCATGCCGAACGATTCGCTGCCATTACCGTCTTGCGTAAGCCTAAGGCCGAAATTGCCCGCTTTTTCAGGGGCATCGTCCGGTAGCGTGCAGCGGCGGGTGAACAGTGCGTTCTGTCTGCGTGCCATGCGACGTGCGATGTCAGCAACGACTACGCAATGTCCGTGAATCAAATCGTATGCCGCTTGCGATTGCGCGATTTTTCGATGCAGTTCGTCAACTTGGGCGAGTGTAGGAATATATCCGGTTGTCATACCGCCTATCTTAGGCGCTGTATGACGATTGCCACATGCTGAATCCGGTCGAAAAAAAAATGTCTGGAAATCCCAGATGAAAATTCCAGTCGGAAATTCCGAAATACGGATTTCAGATTACGGATTTCAGATGGAACGCACGCGAAATGCGCCGGTACGGTTGGAAGCGATGATCATCTGATCGTTTTCCAAACGAGTCCATCCATCTTCGGCACACTGATCGAAACCGGAGCTGGCCACAACCACGCCCTTCGGCTGGCCTGCAGCCTGATCCGCTTCGGATTCACCGAGCGTACGATAGCGCATCACACGATAGTCATGCGCCTGGTTGCCACGGCCGTACTGGTCGTAGATTTCCACGATGCGCTTGGACGTGACCTCACGACCGGCCGCGCACAGAGCGATGAACTGGTCTTGGCTCTGGATCATGCAGTTGTAGCTGGACTTCGGATAGCTTTTGCGCAGTTCGCGCACAGCCTGCGCGACTGCCTCGTCGAGTGCGAAACCAAAACCGATGTACTGCAGAATCACTGCGAAGAAAATGGCGGAATCGGAACGGCCGCCGGTAGACTGCACGATGCTCGGATCGACCGGGAACGCACGGTTGGTGATGATATTGCGGCCCTGATCGTCGGAGATATCGCCATTGTGGATGAAGCTCAATCCGTTGGCGTAGAACGGCTGCTGGTTCTCGAGAATCAGCGGCAGGTTCGAGCTGGCCAAACGCAAGTGCCACAGGCCTCCACGAGCCGGAGTGTTCGCAAGCTCGTCGAAAATCGGATCATGTCGGGCTGCGATCGTGTTTTTATAGATGGCGGTACCGGTTTCCGGAGTGGGAGCGCCACCGTCACGCAGATACGGCGACTCGCTCGGCACGGTGACCAGCGCGGAGCCCCAGCCATCGTTGTGGATTTCGCTCAGATCGCGGAAATCGCGTACGGCCTGCATGCCGAGCACGCCATTGAGACTGGTGTTGCTTCCTGCTGCCGCGAATCCAAGTAATCTGCACATGGTTGATTACTCTACAGGGCTTGTGATGCAACGCGCGCATATGGCTATCGACATTGCTTATAGCGTGCGAAAAACAGCGGGATTCCAACGATTCTTCGCGATAAGACCATGCAAAACCTACAAAATGCCCTACGAAAACGGGCTGCGCGATGATGGCGGATACGATCACCATCATCACGCAGCCCGTTTCACGGCTTGTTTCACACGCGCTTTAGCCGCGGAGGACGCTGAGTCGCGAGGAACAGCGGCTGTATCTCAATCAGCGGATTGTAAGGCGCAAGGCCGAACCATTTGACCGGAGATCCCGCAAGACGACGAATCGCATACTTGACTTCCAAAGAAATCGCGCCACGCTGCGACACCTTCGACTCAGGCATAAGCGCCTTGTGAATCAGCACATATCGAATCGGACCGATATTCGGGTCAGCATCGAGCTTCGGATAGCGGCTTTCCTGCCTCGGCAGATCCCCAGACTTCGACAAATCGTTCATGATCTGATGAATATAAGCTGGAATCGACTGAGAAACCTTGAAACCAAGCCGAATGCGAACACGGAACATGTAATCCGTGCCGAAATTCTCAACCGAATACTCGCGGGTGAACGGCTCATCGGCGGTCTCGACGGAAACCGCCCACCAAGCGCGGGCACGTTTTGGATGGTCGGCGAAAATCGAGAAGAAGATATCGGTATCGATACGCTTCGTTTCCGGATCCGACGTGAGGTAGACGATATTGTCTGCAAAATATGGAATCGTATCGTCATCATGCAGCCGCTTCAACACCGGTAGACATTCGGCGGGCTGCATATGACGACGCTGCGCACGTTCCAGCTTCGTGCCTTCGTTCCACGTGTACATAACCAGCAGAATCGCGAAGGTAAGCAACATCGTGAACCAACCACCATGCAGGAACTTCGCCATGGAAGCGAAGAAGAACATGAATTGGATCGCAAGGAACAACACGGTGAATACGACCGCTCCGATACGACGCCCCGAATGCCATATGTAGACGGCGAGCAGAATGGTGGTGGTGATCATGGTGATGGTCAACGCCAGACCATACGCCGCGGAAATATGCTCGGAATCGCGGAATAGCGCCAAAACCAACAGCGTGGAAACGCATAGCACCACATTGACCACAGGAATGTACAGCTGACCGCGGGTACGGGCCGGATAACGGACCTGAAGATGCGGCATCCAGTTCAGATGGGTGGCTTCAGACACCATCGTGAATGCGCCGGTAATCAACGCCTGCGAGGCGATAACGCCCGCGACCACGGAAAGCACAACGGCCACGTAACGCACGCTGGGCGTCATCATTTCGAAGAACGGGTTCAAACCGTGCGTGCGGATATACGCCGAATCATCCCAATGATTGAGCATCCATGCGCCTTGCCCGAAATAACAGAGCACAAGCGCGATTTTGATGAACGGCCACGTGAAATAGATGTTGCCACGGCCAACATGACCCATGTCGGAATAAAGCGCTTCGGCACCGGTGGTTGACAGGAACACCGTACCCATGATGGCAAGCCCGGCGGCATTATGGCTGCTGAACAGGAATCTGACACCGTACACGGGGTTGAGCGCCGCGAACACGCTCCAATACTGACTGAGGTTCGCCAAGCCGACAACCGCCAGGAACGAGAACCAGACAAGCACGACCGAACCGAACGCCTTGCCGATACGCTCGGTGCCACGCGACTGCACAGAGAACAGCATCAGAATGATGGCCGCGGTGATCATCAGGGTCAGCTGCTTGTTTTCAGTAAAAAGTTTTTCAAAAGCTGGTAGCGTCTCCAAGCCTTCCACTGCCGAGCTGATGGACACAGCCGGGGTGAGTACGGAATCGGCGAGGAACGCGGCGCCGCCGAGCATGGCAGGAATCGCAAGCCATGCACCGTACTTTCGAACCAACGAGTACAGCGCGAAAATGCCGCCTTCGCCCTTGTTGTCGATACGCATGGCAATCAGCACGTATTTGACGGTGGTGATAAGCGTGATTGACCAGAACACCAACGAAAGCACGCCGAGCACGGCTTCGCGGTCGGCATGCGCAAGTCCGCCCTGCCCGTTGAGGAACGTCTGCATGGTGTACAGCGGCGAGGTGCCGATATCGCCATATACCACGCCCAACGCCACGATCGCCATGGCGGGCGTGATTCTGTTTGGACCGGATTGCAGACGGCTCCACCAACGACCGACGGGACCCTTGCTGGCCACCTGGTCAAGTTTGGCGGCCTCCTGCTGTTTCTCCTCGTGCTGCTTGATCAGCACCTGTCGCTCTTCCTTAGTCAGCACCTTGTGCGAAACCTTCGGCGCCTGCGTGTATGTGGCTGCGTGAAACAGCGGCTCATCCTCGTTCGGCTCGTTAGCCATAACGCTACCTCCAAGTGGCGGGCCTTCCAACCCACTCCCCAAAATAAACGCAAAAAGGCACGTTAGGAGCCTTACGAAGTCTTGTCAAATCTTCACATTGTTTCTTGCGATTCCTGATCTCGCACGAAGTAGACTTCCTGTGGGTTTTTTTCTTATTTTACCTCTTGTCTTTCTCTTACTCTCTCTTATTTTCGGATAAATCGTTTCCGTCCTGTCGATTTTCGGAATTTGTTCAGATTCCGTACACTTCGCGCGTGGTCTTTCGCGTTGCCTGCGCGACTTCCGTCAGCGGTTTATCGAGATAATTCGCCAACGACTGCAGGGTGTAGGGGATCATGTATGGCGCGTTGGTGCGGCCCCGATACGGCATCGGACTTAGGTAGGGGGCATCTGTTTCGACCATGACATGGCTCAATCCGACAATGCGCGCCGACTCGCGAATACCATCGTTGCCCTTATAGCTGGATGTGCCCGAAAGGCTGAGATACCAACCGTTTTCACGTGCGATCTCACCCATTTCGGCATCACCGGAATAGCTGTGGAACACGGTCCGTTCGGGAGCGCCGTCCGCCAGCAGCGTTTCGATGACTTCCTTATGTGAATCGCGATCATGGATCTGCATGGGCAGGTTCAGTTCTTTCGCGAGCGCGATGTGCGCGCGGAAGGCTTCTCGCTGCAGTTCTTTGGCGGCTTCTCCGGTGCGGAAGAGGTCCATGCCCGTCTCGCCGATGGCCACAACCTGGTTGGGGTAGGCGGTGGCGAGGCGGTGCACTTCGGCCATGGCGTCTTCGAAGCTGGTGTCGTGCCATGGCTGGTATTTGAGCGGCAACCCGTCTGGGCCCGGCACCCCGCGGTGACCGTGGAGCACGGATTCGTTGGGGTGTATGGCGATGGCCGCATGCACGGTTTGGGGGTGTTCGCGTGCCATGTCGATGGCCGTCATGAGGTTCGGCAGTTCGCATCCGCAGTCGATGACGCCTTCGACTCCGACTTGTTGCGCTTGGTTCAGCAGTTCGTCGACGCTGTATACGGGGACTTCCGGCTGTCCTTTTTCTTGCGCTTCGTGGCTCATGGCCCGCGAGAACGGCACGACGGACGCCACATGCGTGTGGTTGTCGATGACGTGCGCGTTCTCGGGAAGTGGTTGCGGTGCTGGCGCCCAGCTGCGGTCACGATGGTGTTTGCTCATGCCTCCAGCCTACGCTCGATGGCAGTCTTGCTTCGGAAGCCGCGTTATTCATCGATGGCAGTGGGATTAACCAACGCACCTCCATATGTTTTGCGGCGTAGCGCTGAAACGCTTTCCGCGATTAGTCATGGAGGGTGAGGGTGGTGAAGGACCAGGAGGGGGCGGTGTAGGCGCCGCTGGTTAGGTCGATTGCGGTTTCAACCGGAACGGTTGGCGAAGCCTTGCCGATTTCACCGGCGTACGGGTCGGTTCCGGCGAGCACGGTGGCGGTTGCCGAAGCGCGGGATTCCGCGGAAACACCAAGCTCTTCAAGCACTTGGTTCAGATCAATCTCGGCTTCAGCGTCGAGCGCGTTGACGATACGCACGTAGGTGACGCCTTCAGCATCATTGCGAGCCACGGTGACGGTACGGCGGGGCTCTTCCGGCTTCTCAACACCCTGCGCAACAAGCTCTCCATCGATATACAGCTTCATGCTTTCGCCGCGATCGGCCACTTCGATGCGCACCTGCCACACGGTTCCGGGGAACACTTCGTCCATGGACCATTCGGTGCCGTCAAGATTGTAGGCGGTACCGTCGCGCACCACCTTGATTTCGAAAGCACGACCGAAGGAGGTGATGTTGTGGTTCTTGCCGTTGATGTCGCCGTGGACCAGCTGCAAGCCCCAACGACCCTGATAGTAGGTGATGGTGGCGTTGATGGTGTAGGCGTCAGAGTCAATGTTGAGGCTCGTGTTCATCGGACCATTGCCTGCGTAATGGCAGTCCTCAAGATCGACATGGCGGCCATCAGCGGTGTCAACGCTGAAGTTGGTGATGTCGGCGTGAGCGGCACCTTCCAAGCGCAGGCCAACGGTTGGTGGCAGTTCGCGACGCAGCGTGGTCTTGCCTTCCACCGCGACCGGCCATGCGGTATCGGACGTGGTGGTGGCATACATCTGCTGCACCCAGTAGCTGTACGGCAGGTAGGTACGTTCATTGTCGAAGTAGATCAGATCAGGATTCCAGCTGTGATGCCCGTTCTTGGCAAACAGCGGCGCATACGAAGACATGACCACGGCATCGCCGTTCAATTCCATGCGACCCATGAACGCCGCTTCGGAAAGACCGTTGATCAGCTGTGTGTTCCACGAACCATACTCGCCCAAGTACACCTTCGGCCCTTCACGATCCGTGGTGTCGTAGTGGTCGAGATTGTGGAACCACCAGCTGGAAGACTGGTAGGAATGCTCGTCAACAATGGGAATACCGGCTTCACGTGCATACTGCCAACCAGCCTCATAGTCGGGGCCACTCGGAGCCGGACCGACCGTGCCAACCACAACAATATCCGGGTAGGCGGCCTTGACCTCGTCGAAGATCTGCTGGAAGCGGTTCTTGAACACGTCATCGATAAGATCTTCGTTGCCAATGCCCAAATATTCAAGGTTGAACGGTTCCGGATGACCCATGGCGGCACGCTTGGCACCCCATTCGGTGGTTGCGGCGTCGCCATTGCAGAATTCGACCAAATGCAGCACTTCATCGATGTATGCCGGCATGTCTTTCTGCGCGATCGGCACCGGACCTTGGCTGGTGTTCTGGCAGCTCACGGCAGCGGGCAGCACCGGTAGCGGCTTCGCGCCAATGGTTTCGCACAGGCACAAATACTCGTAGTAGCCGATACGGAACGACTGGTGATATCCCCACAGGTTGAAATTGTGCGGCCGATGCTCAACATCACCGATGGTGCGATCCCAGTGGTACATGTTATCCATGCCAAGACCGTGGGTGATGCAGCCGCCCGGGAAGCGCATGAAGCGCGGCTGCAGGTCGGCGAGCGCCTTGACCAAATCGGGACGGAAATGCTTGAGCCCGTTGTAGGTGGTGCGTGGTTCGAGGGTAACGAAATCAAGATCAACGGTACCTTCCGTGGTGAAGGTGAGTCGCAAAGCGCCTTCATGTACAACGATGGCATTGCTCTCACCGGAAACCGTCAGCGAAACCTCTTGCTTACGCCAATCGTTGGAATCGACGGTGATATCTTGTTCTGCAATCGCATTTCCATCGTCGTCAATCAGAGCGACGGTGACGGGAAGTGCGGAAGCTTCGCAATTGTTGGAAATACGCATCCATGCGGAGAAATCGTAGGTTTCGCCGGCACGGAAGACCATGCCGTCCCAGCCGATATTTTCAAGCGAAGCCGGCGCCTGTTCGACTTCAACGGACGCATAGTGCGGGTTTTCTTCGGCTACCGGATTGTCGGTGAGCACGTCGAAGGCTGCGAAGGAGCCGGTGGGCACGATTTTGCGCCAGAAGCTGTAGTTGCTCCAGTCGGAGGAGTCGGCGCGATTGTATTCGAATGCGCCGTTCTGTACGAGGTCGGCGTTGAGTCCGCCGTCGCCGGAGTAGCTGATGTCTTCGTAGAAGATGCCCCACAGGTCGGTGCTGATGTTGCGCACACCTGCCTTGTTGAGGGTTGCGATGAGTTTGTCGGTCATGGTGTGTCCTTGGATGGTGTTGGTTGTTTGTTGGGTTGGATGGTGTTGCGGTACGTGCGATTGGTTGCGATTCGACGTCTGTCTGGCACCGTTTCGTCATCGGTCGACCGCCGGCCGCGCTCGGGGAAGCGCCGCTCATCGGGAATCTGGCGACCGTACGCATCGATGCACAGCGGGGTGCCGTCGGAGTAGCCGTGCGCATGGGCGTTGGGATCGAACCAACCCGCATCGATGACTAGGGTGTCTCAGCCGGCGTCCTTGAGGTGGTCGGCCATGAAGCGCGCGTTGGCCAGGACCTCCCGATCGGTGACGGTGGTACCGTAGGAATCCCAGCTGTTCCAGCCCATTGGCGGTCGCCATGCTTTTGGCAGATCCTCGGTAGTCGCCATTGCCTTCTCCTTGTACAACGTTAGAAAAGCGTGCCGTTTACAGTATCTGACGTCATCCTTGACTTACTTGTTCGACTTCATCATCTTGGAAAACTTCAGATATGTACCGTTACATATTTTATAGCATATTTCAGAAATCACAATCATGATAGGATATCGGTGATTCTTTGAAATTTCAACGATTACCAGAAAATCATCATATATAATATCGTTACAGAAAAACTTGGCTGTAAGGAGCGGTGCATGGCAAACGGCAAACCGACATTGCGCGACGTGGCGGCGGAAGCCGGCGTCTCCCCCATGACCGCATCGAATGCGCTGCACGGCAAAGCCGGCGTCAAGGAATCGACCCGAGCCAAAGTGCTGGCAGCAGCGAAAAAACTCGACTATCGCATCAATCTGACAGCCAGCATGCTCAAATCAGGTCGCAGCAACATTATTCACATCATCGTCAACGAATTCGATTCGCCGTTCTATTCGAAGCTGACGCAAACATTGAGCCGCGAGATCACCTCACGCGGACTCACGCCGTTCATCGAGCAAACCCAGTATTCGCCGGACGCGGCCGAACATGCGCTGACCAGCAATCCGTTCTCAGGGCAGCTCTTCGACGGTGAGATTCTGCACGCCACCGGATTGGGCACGAATCTACCGCTCGCCAAACTCAACGGCGGGCGCCCTCTCGTACTGCTCGACGCATGCGAGGAAACGCCAACCGTGGATGCCGTGAATTTTCCCAACGAGGAGGGCGAACGCGCTGCGATGCAGTATCTGATCGCCCAAGGATGCCGGAATATTGCGATTGTCGGGCATACGTTCGTGCCGCGCGCCGAGTTGGCGCATGCGCAGAATGCGTTCGCACTGCGACTTCGGGGGGCGTGCGCGGCGTTGCTGGATGCAGGATTGCCATATGACGAAACCATGGTGTTCGAAGGCGGTTGCTCCGACGACGGCATTACCGCCGGGCACGCGATCGCCGAACGGATCATGGCGGCGCGAAGGACGGGCTGCGGAGCCGGCGCGGGTGCTGGAGACCGCGAAACAGGCACGGCCGGAACCGCCGATTTCAACGATGTAAGCGGCAAGATTACGGGCAGATCGATCGAAACGACCGACAAGATTCCCGCAATCGCGTTCGACGGAGTGTGCTGCGCCAATGATTTCGCCGCATTCGGCGTGATTCGCGGCCTCGCCGACTATGGCATCCATGTGCCGCAAGACGTGAAGGTGATCGGATTCGACGGCGTGACTTCCGGAACCTACGCCACCCCTTCGCTGAGCACCATCCAAGTGGATCTCGACCAGCTTGCCAAATTCGCGGTCGATATGATTGTCGAACGGATCGAACGCGGCGAAGTGAATGATAATTCCAGCAATGCCGGAAATTCCAATGATGCAGGCACGGTGCTGCCGCCGAGCCGCGCAACCATCGGATATCAGTTGGTCGAACGTGAATCCACGACCGCGATCATATAGCTATCGTGCGTTCCGCGCCCGATTGCAGCGGAACGCACGATAGCTGGAAAATACGCCATTTTAGCGATTGGTTGGCTCAGCCCCGATCAACCGCGGCGGCGAATCGCGAAAATTCGGGCGGACGGGCGCTTGGAGGTGGTTGCGTTCAGGCGAACCGTTTCCGGATCCATGCGTTCGATGGCCCACGGTTTGGCGTCCGGCGCATGATCTGGTTCGTCCGGATTCGGGAAGACCTGCTCGATGGTCCTGTTGGCCTCCAGCGGTATGTTCACCGAGGGGGTGCCTCCGCGACGCCATACGATGATGTATTAGGGTTTGTCTTCCTGCTGAGGCTGCTGGCTGTTCTGTTCGGCAGTCTGCTCGTTCCATGCGTTTTCGCCACGCACATACGCGTCGCGCATATCCGTTTCGACATGGCGCAAACCGACGGTAAGCCAATCGCCGTCGAAATCGGGAAGTCCAGACGGCCAGAACGGCACCATATGCTGCTGATCGGCAAGTACACAACGATGTAAGGCGATGGCGTCACGAACGAGCGAAAGACGCGGCTCGGTCATGTGATCGATGAAACCAGACAGATACAGTCTGCCGAGCACGCCCGTGGCAAGCGTGAAGACGGCCGTCTCATCGTCCATCTCCTGCTGGGCGTAGCTCCAA
>SKEE01001859.1_pt1 | contig 15933 bp, 17 predicted proteins | sample 4826661 | NCBI WGS metagenome assembly SKEE01 (sample SAMN11008817, study PRJNA524170) | human gut metagenome | biome: Human fecal sample; material: Feces; isolation source: fecal sample from pouch patient p20 | host: Homo sapiens | place: Israel: Tel-Aviv | collected 2016-11-14
GTAGTATAACATATATTTTATATTAAATATAGCCTAAAAAATATGTTTATAAATATTGAATAGTAAGAAAAACTGCCGTATAATGATTTTGAAAATAAAAAAACATAAATGGAGGAAATTATGGACGCACAACAGATTATTGCAATTATTATTTTTGTTGTCACTATGGCAGCAATAATGACAGAAAAAGTTCATCGTGCTTTGGCAGCCGTTACTGGTGCAACTTTGTTGTTAGCCTGTAAGATACTTGATGTAGAGAGTTTAGCATCTTACATAGACTTTAACACTGTTGGTATATTAATAGGTATGATGCTTTTTGTGTCAGTAGTAAAAATTTCCGGCTTGTTTGAATACATAGCTATTAAAGCAGCCAAATTATCAAAAGGTAAGCCTTGGATAATAATGATTTTATTCTTCATTATTACAGCCGTTCTTTCTGCTTTCCTTGATAACGTAACAACTGTACTTTTGGTTGGTCCTATGACAATCGCTGTTACAGAAATGCTTGGACTTAATCCAGTACCATTTTTGATTACACAGATTTTAGCATCTAATATTGGTGGTACAGCTACACTTATTGGTGACCCACCTAACATTATGATTGGTAGTGCAGCTAAACTTAGTTTCAACGACTTCATTGTAAATACAGGTTTACCAGCAGTTATTATTGGTATTCTCACATTATTCTGTTTCTACTTTATTTATGGTAGAAAGCTCCATGTTACACCAGAAAAAATGGCAGCAGTTATGGAATTAGACGAAAACAAGGCTATTAAGGATAAGGTACTTCTTATTCAAAGTGTTGTTGTAATGATTTGCGTTGTTGTTGCTTTTATGCTTCACGATGCTTTAGGTATACAGTCTGCTACAATAGCTATTGCAGCAGCAGCAGTTATATTATTCCTTAGCCATGGAAAGGCAGACCCAGAAGAAATTATTGCAACAGTTGAATGGCCTACTATTGTATTCTTTGTTGGTCTTTTCGGCGTTGTAGGTGGTTTACAGCAGACAGGTGTTATTGATATGATGGCAAAATTCCTTATTAATGTAACACAGGGCAACGATTTACTTATGCTCTTGCTTATTTTGTGGGTTTCTGCTATACTTTCATCATTCTTAGATAACATACCTTTTGTTGCAACACTTATTCCACTTATTATTACAATGGGTAAGAGTGGTATGGATATTGCACCTCTTTGGTGGGCATTATCTCTTGGTGCTTGTCTTGGTGGTAATGGTACACTTGTTGGTGCATCAGCTAACGTTGTTCTTTCAGGTATCAGTAAGAGAGATGGACACGAAATCACATTTGGTAGCTACTTCAAAATTGGTTTCCCACTTATGATTATGTCTATTATTGTTTCTACTGCATATCTTGTAATTATGTATGAATAAAATATCAGAGGAGGGATTTTATGAATCAAAATACTGTAAGTGGCGATATTATCGCTTTTAACCTTAAACAGCTTGGGGCAACGGATATTAAGGTTTTCGATAGCCGTATGCACATAGCAAATTTTGATTTAGGTAATGGCTTGGTTGTTTCTTACGTTTTCAACATTACAAGAAAGGATAAATTTTTCCTTCAGCGTATGAGACCTTATGCTATGGTAAAGGGTAAGTACGCAGACCAGAGAGAAATTATCGAATTTATAAAAGACGATATTACACGATTTAAAATGTCTAGTCAGCTTAACAATATTGATAAGTATATTGAGCTTGCTGAAAAGACAGGAAACGCCTACGAAAGAATGGAACACATTTTCTTACATCACAAAGTTGATGACAAGATTATGGATAGACTTACATCAGAAATCAGTGACCTTGCAAATGAATTGGAAGAAATACATAAGGACTCAGAAATTCTCAAGGTTCATTAATGAATATTGAATTTTTAAAGGGAGTGTTTAGGCACTCCCTTTTTTAATGAATCGGAAAGATAAATCCGATGGCTTGTGAACAAGCCATATTTAATTTGACAATGGCAAATACATAATAGTATAATTGAAGTATGAACACATAGAGAAAAAGAGGAATAAAAATGGAAAACGATTATTTAGTAAAGAAAAAGCCTATATTGGCTCTTTTTATTTTTGCTTTGCCTATGATTATAGGTAACTTTTTTCAGCAAATGTATACTATGGCAGACTCAGCCGTTGTTGGCAGATATGTAGGGGAAGAAGCCTTGGCAGCAGTTGGTGTTTCCTATTCCTTGACTACAGTTTTTATCTGTATTGCCATAGGTGGAGGAATTGGGGCATCTGTTACAGTTAGTCGATACTTTGGTGCAAAAATGTACAAAAGAATGAAAACAGCTGTTTTTACGGCTTTCATTGCCTTTTTGGCTGTAAGTATATTCTTAGGTGTATTTGGCTTAATGTTTAGTAAAAAGATAATTATACTGTTAAATACACCGTCAAATGTAATAGATATGGCTGTGGAGTACCTGAATATCTACTTTTTAGGCTTACCATTCCTATTTATGTACAATGTAGTTTCATCAATGTTTAATGCCCTTGGAAAATCCAAAATACCTTTGTATTTTCTTATATTCTCATCTGTATTAAATATTATATTGGATATATTGTTAGTAACCCGTTTTAATATGGGTGTAGTTGGTGTAGCTTGGGCAACATTTATTGCACAGGGTATTTCTGTGGTGTTGTCATTTTTTGTATTTATGATGCAGTTAAGAAAATTGAAGATAGGTAAAACAACTCTATTTGATATTTCAGAGCTTGTAACAATGGCTAAAATAGCCTTTCCTTCTATATTACAGCAATCTACAGTTTCAATAGGTCTTATGCTTGTGCAGTCATCAGTAAATAACTTTGGTTCAGAAGTGCTTGCTGGCTTTTCAGCAGCTATGAGAATAGAGTCAGTATGTGTCGTACCTATGGCAGCTATAGGTAATGCCTTGTCATCATACACAGCTCAGAATATAGGTGCCGGTAAAATGGAGAGAGTACCTCAGGGCTACAAAGGTGCAAACATTATGGTTATTATATCCGGTGTAATCATTTTGGCTGTTATTGAATTGTTTAATGGACAGATTATGTCGTTGTTTATGGGTGGAGATGCTACAAAAGTGGCTTTTGACACAGGGTACAACCTTATGGCTTATATGGGCTTTTTCTACAGTATGATAGGCTTTAAAATGGCTATAGACGGTCTTTTGAGAGGTGCAGGGGATATGGTAATGTTTACTGTTGCCAATTTGGCAAACCTTTTTATAAGAGTTTTTGTGGCAGTAGTATTTTCTCCTAAATTTGGTGTCGAGGTTATATGGTATGTTGTGCCTTTAGGTTGGTTTGTAAATTGGCTTGTTTCATTTTGTCAATATAAAACAGGAAAATGGAAAAGAATATACCAAAGTGCAAAATGATTTTTAAACAATGTTAAGTAAAAATATTGACACAGGTAGTTATGATTATTATAATGAAAATATAATAATTATAAAGAGGGTGTGTTTTTATGAAAAAGAACTTGAAAAAGGCATTATGTGTATTAATGTCAACAGGTATGTTATTTAGTGGAGTTACTGTTGCTTATGGTGAGGAAAGCAATATTTCTTTGCAGATTAATGGTAGTGAAATATCAGCAGAAGTGCCACCTACTGTTATAGATGGTAGAACAATGGTACCTGTAAGAGCAATATTCGAGGCTGTTGGTGCTAATATTGATTTTGATGCAGAAACAAAGACAATAACAGCTAAAAAGGGCGATACAACAGTAAATATGACTATTGGAGCAAATGCTGTAACTGTAAACAATAAGGAAGTACAGTTGGATGCACCGGCAGTAATAGTAAATGGCAGAACATTAGCACCTGCCAGATTTGTAGCAGAAACTTTTGGTTATACTGTTCAATGGGACGCCGAAAACAAAATAGTAAAAATCAATGGCAAAGAAAGTAGTACAGAAACTACAACAGAAACTACAACAGAAACCACTACTGTAACAACAACTGAGACTACAACAGAAACTACTACAGAATCAACAACTGAAACAACTACAAAAGCGACAGGTTCTGCAACTTCATCAAGTGTAAAGTACTATGAAGAATATAGTGACGTTTTAGACTATGGAGTTTTTAGTGGTGCTAATCTTGTAGATAAAACGATCGTAGAATTAAGTGATTTTAATAGCTGTTCTTATATATATGATTTTAAGTATGATAAATCAAAGTTTAGTGGTTTAGATAAAGTAGTTGAAGCTTATGCTAAACAAGCTGAAAAAAATGGTTGGGAAATTACAGCTATGGCTGAAGCTGAAGATGCTGGTATACTAACATTGCTTTGTACTAAAGATGATAGAATTTTATCATTTGGCACTAATTTTTACGATAAGAAAATAATGGTTGAAGTTATTAAGAGTTCAAAAAATACAGAACTTTTAAAGAAAATGATGGAAGAAAGTAAATAATTTTTTATTAACTCTCAATTTTTGGACAATGAAGTCTGAAATTTGGGAGTTAATTTATTTTGTAGAAAAGAGTAATTACGCACTTTATTGACATAGAAAATAAATTTTATTATACTTAATACATACAATTAGAAAAGGTGGAAAGTTTATGAAAAAGAGTATAAAAAATGTATTTTGCGTTTTGCTTTCAGCTACAATGTTATTAGGTGGAGTTTCAGCAGTATATGGTGGAGAAAAGAGTATTTCATTACAGATTAATGGTAGCGAAATATCAGCAGAAGTGCCACCTACTGTTATAGATGGAAGAACAATGTTACCTGTAAGAGCAATATTTGAGGCTGTTGGTGCTAATATTGACTTTGATGCAGAAACAAAGACAATAACAGCTAAAAAGGGCGATACAACAGTAAATATGACAGTTGGAGCAAAGATAGCAACTGTAAATAGCAAGGAAGTACAGTTAGACGCACCTGCCGTAATAGTAAATGGCAGAACATTAGCACCTGCCAGATTTGTAGCAGAAACTTTTGGCTATACTGTTCAATGGGATAGTGAAAACAAAATAGTTAAAATTACTGGAAGTACAGAATTTTATAAGGACTATAGTGACTTGCCTGATTACGGAAGTTTCAGTGGTGCTACTTTATTGGGAAATGAAAAAATAGATGTAGATGGTTTTGTAGGACAGGGGTATATATACGATTTTAAGTACGACAAAAGTAAGTTTTCATCAGGAGATGATGTTGACAGAGAATATGTTAACAAATTAAAAGAAAATGGCTGGGAATATGACGGAAAGACATATGGAGAAGAAAATGCTGAAATAATGCTATTTTTCAGAAAAGGACCTATGTTGTGTGGTTATAGTGTTTGCAATAACCATAAGCAGGTAGCTATTATTATAACGAATGTTATGGGCAAGGATATTGACCTTGAAAATGCTGTGACTATATAGAAGAAAAATGGTAGGTTTTAGTATTAGATGAATGGCAGTTGTTCTTTGCTGTGTAAATAATTAATATGATTTTGTGCAATATTACAAAACATAAAAAAAGCCTTGTAACCACCTAGATTACAGGGCTTTTGTTATAGTGAATCGGAAAGATAAATCCGATGGCTTGCAAGCAAGCCACAAATTAAGGTCGTTAATTTGTTCTGAATAAGCTAATAACGGGAGTTGAACCCGTGACCTCAACACTACCAATGTTGCGCTCTACCTCCTGAGCTATATTAGCATACTCCCTAAATTATATATTATATAAATATTTTCGTCAAGTATTTTAACAAAATTGTAACTTACATTATAGTACAAAAAGATGATAAAATATAAGTAGTGTATAGTAGTATAGTTTGTTTTGGAGGTTAAATATGTTTAATGTAGATGAAAATATAATGTATGGAAATGTTGGGGTATGTCGTATTGAGGGCATTTTAGGTGGAGACGAAATAGGTATGAATACTGAAAAGAAGTATTACAAGTTATATTCCTACAGAGAAAAGGAAATAATATACACACCGACAGATACCAATGTTTTTATAAGAAAGATAATGACAAAGGAACAGATAAAGGAGCTTATACGCAAAATTCCTAGTCTTAAAACTATAGAAATTCAAAGTAAAAATATGAAAGTGCAATCGGATTATTACAAAACGTTTTTGAAAAATTGTGACAGTGAAAATATGTTGATGCTTATTAAGACCATATATGAAAAGAATTTAGATAGAAAAAGGGAAGGCAAAAAGGAAGGAACTATAGAAAATATATTTTTTAAAGAGGCACAGGAGAAACTTCACTTAGAAATAGCTATTGCCTTTGGCGTGAACATTGAGGAAGTACCTAAAATAATAGAAAATGAGCTTAAAAACATATAAGCCAGAACAAATTAAATTCGTTAAATTATAAAAAAAATCTGAGGACAATGATATATCCTCAGATTTTTCTTTATAGTGAATTGTCAAGCCACAAATTAACAAAGTTAATTTGTTTTAAATATTAAATTATCTCTTTCTTAAGAAAGTTGGAATAGCAAGGTCAGAATCTGTGTCATCTGATACAGGTGTGTAAACCTGAGTAAAACTACTTGGAACGGCTCTATTAGGAGCTTTTGTAGCAGGTCTAACAGTTTCTTCCTTAGCTGTTTCCTTTGCAGGAGCTGGCTGTTCAATCTTGTTAGCAGCATTGCTTTCGTCAAGACCAGTTGCAATAACAGTAACGATAACTTCATCTTCAAGAGTATCATCGTAAACTGTACCAAAGATAAGTTCTGCATCTGGGTCAAGAGCTTCACCAATGATATTAGCAGCATTGTTTACATCGAAAAGACCGAGGTTTCTGCTACCTGTAAAGTTTACGATTACAGCCTTAGCACCATCAATAGAAGTTTCGATTAATGGAGAGTTAATAGCAGTTCTAGCAGCTTCTTCAACATCAGTAGAACGACCGATACCGAAGTGAGCAAGACCCTGGTCACGCATAACTGTACAAATATCAGCAAAGTCAACGTTAATATCACCGGCCTTAGTAATAAGGTCAGAAATACCAGTAACACCCTGATAAAGAACGCTATCAGCAAGTTCGAAAGCCTGTGGAACAGAAATGTTCTTGTCAGCTGACTGTAAAAGCTTCTGGTTAGGAATAACGATGATTGTATCAACGTGTTCTCTTAACTTTTCAATACCTTCAAGGGCAAAGTTCATTCTCTTCTTTCTTTCAAAGTCGAAAGGCTTAGTAACAACAGCTACAGTAAGGATACCCATTTCCTTAGCCATTTTTGCAATAACAGGAGAAGCACCGGTACCTGTACCACCACCCATACCAGCAGTGATGAATACCATATCAGCACCTTCAAGTGCGTCAGTAATATCAGCAGAATTTTCTTCAGCTGCCTTTGCACCTACTTCAGGACGAGCACCAGCACCAAGACCTCTAGTAAGTTTTGCACCTATAGCGATTTTCTTTGTTGCGTTTGATTTGTTTAAGGCTGCCTGATCTGTATTTACGGCAATGTATTCTACATCAGTATTTGATGCAATCATTCTGTCAACGGCATTACATCCGCCACCACCTACACCAATTACAACAATCTTTGCAACATCTTTTAATTCGTTTACAATTTCAATCACAACATTATCCTCCTATATATGAATAAACATCAAGTCGTTCATTATAATAAACCGTTTACAACCTCCCAGTCATAAACCTACCTATTATTATTTTAATTGCTTTTAGGCAATATTGCAAGCATATTTTCTATAAAAATAAAATTTTGGTTAATTTATCATATTTTCTTAATATTTCCATACAAATTTATATCATAAATTAATGTATAATCGGTTAAAAATATTTTTTGTTAGTTATATTTTGTTTGCGAATTCTTAATGGTCAATAAAATAAATTAACTTTTAGTTAATATATGTGCAAGTTGGATTGCCACCAGTCAAATTAAGTACACCGGCATAAGAAGTATCTAACTGCTTTAAAACTTCATTTAATGTAAGCAATTTTTTGTTTGCATCGTCAAAGCTACCAAACTCTACATCAATTTTACCTACATAAAAATGTATATCGTTTTCATCAGAAACGTCGACTCGTACAATAGTATTTAAAAGCTGGTCCTTTTCAAAAAGTTTGGAAAGCTGAACTACTGTATCAAAGGCACTAGGGTTGTCTACCTGTAAAACTTCTCCCAATGTAAATTGGTTAAATTTAAGACCCTCTACAACAGGCAACTGCTTCTTAAATGTCTTTTGTGTGTCCAGTATTCTTCCGTAGTCATTAATATAAAGATATGAACCCATATAAGGCACATAGGCTCTTAGCTTATATTCCTTTATGTCTACAGTTATTGTTGAAGGAAGTTTTCTGTGAATACTAACTTCTTCAATGTAGTTGTTGGATTTAATATTTTTTAATGCTTTTGTTTTATTAAAGGCGAAAATATTATTCCCAACCTTTGTATTTAACATACTTTCAATTTGTTCTTTTGATAAATTTTCGTTGCCATTTATTTCTATTGTCTTTATATTAAACACCGGCAAAGTAAAAAATGTAAGCCACAGTGCTAAAGCTACAATACCAATAAATGCAACAAAAAATAATTTTCTATGCACGTTATCACCTACCAAAGATATATAGTAATATTAAAGTCATTCATTGTCAACTATACAAAGTTATTTTATAACCCTGCAATTATTAAGGGATACTTCCTTTTCCTCAATATCTAAACCCTCAAGGGCGTATTCAGTTGTATTTTCAATACCAAAAAGACCACAAAGCCCCTTTATGTAGTTATACCCTAAGTTGTAATTGCCCAAATATCCACCACAGGTTGTGATGTATGTCAATTCTTTGCACCTACAAAGACCCTTTTCCACACCGTTTTCGTCATAGGCAAATGTAATACCACATACGCAAATATGTTCAAAAAACACCTTTAAAAGTGACGGAAAACTTAAATCCCAATAAGGGGCAGAAATGACAATGTAGTTTGCACGTCTAAATCTGTCGGCAAAGTCAAATATTGGGTCATTGAGAGAACCGGATTTTAAAAGTCTATCTCTCTTTTCAATGTCTTCCTTTTTCAAAGGCTGTAGTTTTTGTAATGAGAGGTCTATTTCTACAACTTCTAAATTTTCTTCGGGTTTATATTTTTCCAAAAACTCCTTTGAAAGTTTGTAAGTCCTTGAATTTTCCTTGCCACTGATACAGCAATTAATCCACAATAATTCCATAAAAACAACCTCCTAAAAAAATATAGTAATATAATACCACGAAAAACAAAAAATCGCCACAATTTTGTGACGACTTTTTATAATGTTTATACTGATTGTTTATATTTAGCCTAAAAGCATTCTGTCGTTGTCCATTTCCTCGCCACTTGCTCTTTCGAACATCTTGAGAAGGTCAGAAACTTCCATATTTTGCTTTTCTTCCTTAGAAAGGTCTAAAATAATATTGCCGTTGTGCAACATAATAAGACGATTACCGATTCTTAATGCGTCTTTCATATTGTGAGTAACCATCATAGCAGTAAGTTTTTCTTCTTCTACGATTTTTACTGTCAATTCAAGGACTTTTGCAGCTGTTTTAGGGTCAAGGGCAGCTGTATGTTCATCTAAAAGAAGAAGCTTAGGCTGGTGGAAAGATGCCATAAGAAGTGTAAGAGCCTGTCTTTGACCACCAGAAAGGAAACGAGTTTTGTCCTTAAGTCTGTGTTCAAGACCTAAGTCAAGCTGAGATAAAAGTTCTCTGTAAAGACCTCTTTCTCTTTCTGTAATACCCCAACGGAGAGTACGCTTTTTGCCTCGTCTGTAGGCAATAGCAAGGTTTTGTTCAATAGACATATCAGAGGCTGTACCCATTCTTGTGTCCTGAAAAACTCTACCAATGTACTTAGCTCTCTTAAATTCAGGTTCAGCAGTTACATCATCGCCATCAATAAAGATTTTACCGGAAGTAACAGGGAATGTACCTGCTACAGAGTTTAAAAGTGTAGACTTACCGGCACCGTTACCACCAATGATTGTTATAAAATCTCCGTCATTTACTTCAAGGTTTACACCTTTTAAAATATGTTTTTCGTTTACAGTACCTATTTCAAAGGACTTATGTATTTTTTCAAGTTTAAGCATTTTCACTGCCTCCCTTTTTAATAGAATTTTTAAGGTTCTTTGTAAATATATTTCTGATTGCAGGGAAACACAATGCAATAGCAAGAAGAACTGAACTTATAAGTTTTAAATCGTTTGAGCTTAAACCAAGCCATAAAACTAAAGCTATAATAATTCTATAGAGTATTGAACCTAAAGCAACAGCTATAAGGGAATGTAAAAGGTTTCTGTGACCAAAAACAACCTCACCAATGATTACTGATGCAAGACCAATAACGATTGTACCAGTACCCATACTAATATCGGCAAAACCATTGAACTGAGCTACAAGAGAAGATGAAACGGCAATAAGACCGTTACCAAGCATAATACCGAAAATAAGAGTATTGTCAGTATTTACACCCTGTGCTCTAATCATATTTTTGTTGTCGCCTGTAGCACGAAGTGAGAAACCAAGCTCTGTGTTAAAGAATATCCATAAAATGAAGATTACAAAAACAGTGAGAACAAGACCGGCAACGATGGCTGCTAAGTTCTTAGTAAGACCAACATCTTCTAAAAGTGAAATAATTGTAGTCTGCTTTAAAAGAGGTATATTTGACTGACCCATAACTCTAAGGTTTACAGACCAAAGGGCTGTCATTGTAAGAATACCGGAAAGCAAAGCAGGAATTTTGAGCTTAGTATGTAATAAACCAGTAACAAGACCGGCTAAAAGACCGGCTAAAAAAGAAACGATAGTTGATGTGAAAGGGTCCCAACCTAATGTAACAAGTTTACAAGTTACGGCTGCACCTAAAGTGAAACAACCTTCAGCTGTTAAGTCAGCAATATCAAGTATTCTGTATGTAATATATACGCCGATTGCCATTACTGCCCATAATAAACCTTGAGCAAAAGCACCTGGCATAAGACCCAATAAACTTAAAATCATATTAATTCTCCTTACAGTAAAAATAAAATATAAAGGGGCAGAGATTTCCGCCCCTTTACAAAATTAAAAATCTTTAGATTATTCTGGATTGTCAAAAAACTAATCTGTAATTATTAATAGCTTCTTGAGTTTTTAAGATTATAAAAGGAAAGTTGTTAAGAAAACCTTGGTTTTCTTAAACTAATTCCACAGGTCGAGCTTTGCCCGACCGAGGACAGGGACAAAAATATGGTACTGGTTTTTAGTGCCATATTTTTCACGGCTGGTCCCGACCTTAGACCGAATGAGATAAATGCGAGCATTTATCTCACTCATTATTCTTCAATCATTTTAGCCTTTGAGGCAACATCATCAGGAATAGTAATACCCATTTCAGTAGCAACCTTCTTGTTTACAACAAGCTGTGGGTTCTGAGTGTACTGAATTGGCATTGTCTTAATGTCCTTACCACCGAAAATGTCAATAGCCATTTTACCAGTAAGTTTACCAAGTTCTGTATAGTCAATAGCAACTGAGGCAAGGCCACCACCCTTAACCATACCTTCTTCACCAACGATTACCGGAAGACCCTTAGGGTTAGTAATACTTGTTAAAAGAGGCATTGAAGATGCAAGAACATTGTCAGTAGGAATATAAACTGCGTCATATCTACCAATCATTGATTCTGCAACCTGAGCAACGTCATTTGTGTTAGAAACAGTTTCTTCCTTTGATTCAATACCAAGTTTGTCGGCTGCTTCCTTAGCCATTTTAGCCTGAATAACTGAGTTCTGTTCACCTGAGCAGTACATAATAGCAATCTTCTTAGCGTCTGGAACAAGCTGTTTTAAAAGAGCTATCTGGTCTGAAACAGGGTTAATATCTGAAGTACCTGAAACATTTGTGTTAGGTGCTTCGTTAGACTCTACTAAGTCAGATTCGGCAGGGTCAGTAACTGCTGTAACAAGAATAGGAATATCCTTTGTTTCAGCTGCCATAGACTGAGCTGCAGGAGTAGCAATAGCTAAAACTAAGTCCTTTCTGTCAGTAACGAATTTCTGAGAAATAGTCTTAAGATTAGACTGGTCAGCCTGTGCATTCTGAACGTCAATCTTTACGTTTTCGCCGTCTACATAGCCACCTTCTTTTAAGGCTTCAATAAATCCTTCTCTTGCTGCATCAAGGGCAGGGTGCTCTGTGTACTGAATTACACCGATGTTGTAAGTCTTATCTGATTTTGCACCGTCTGTAGATGCAGTAGATGAAGATGCACTGCCACAACCAGCAAGCATTACTGTTGATAAAGCAAGTGCTATAAATGTTGATAAAAATCTTTTCATATAATGGAATCCTCCTTTTTGTAAACAATGCACAATGTATACTATATATTTTAAAGTATATAAGCCTAATTGTCAATAAAAATAAGAAAATTAAAAGGCAAATAACAGCCCTAAGGGACAGTATACATAAAAGAATTATTGTATAATTATGCAATAAGTAAAAATTATCCAAATTTGCAACAAAATAGGGGATAATCTAAAAGAAAATCCCCCAATATGTATAGATTTATTTAAAAATTACTGCATATTTTCAAATTCGTCTTTGTGATAAAGGTTTTCGTGAATAATCTTTATTGCTCTTTCGAGGTCGTCAGCTTCAATCTGTCCAGGGGCAGATGCCTTTCTTGCACAACCAAATGTTACACAGCTACCAAAGATTTCACCACAAACACGGCTTACAATACCTCTGCCCTCCATACTCATTGTAATAATAGGTACATCAGGGTACTTTTGGTGAATAGTGTCTGTAACATCAAGAAGTTCTAAAACATCTCTGTTAGAGTTTGGCATAACGGCAATTTTAGGAATATCAGCATTAATTTCAATCATTTTTTCCATTCTTCTGATAAGTTCTTTCTTTGCTGGAGTCTTTTCAAAATCGTGGTTAGAAACTACAACTGTAATGCCGGCATCTTTTGCGTGCTTAATAAGAGGAATAAGGGCATCATCGCCTACCTCAAGCTCGTAGTCAACAAGGTCAACAAGACCACTCTGAATAGCAGTTTCGTATACTCTTGTGTATTCTTCAATAGTACATTCCTGAACGCCACCTTCTTCAACTCGTCTGAAAGTTAAAAGGAGAGGTATTTTGTCAAGAAGTTTTCTAACCTGTTTAAGCATTTCAATTAAGTTTTCTGACTGAAGAACATCATCATACCAGTCTACACGCCATTCAACAATATCCGGCTTTAAAGATGCAATAGTCATAGTTTGAGATACAATTTCGTACTGAGTATGGCCAACGATAGGTAAACAAACCTTTGGCATACCTGTTCCGATTTCCAAATCTCTTATAGTAATGGGAACCATAATCTACCTCCTGAAAAATTGTTTTGTTACTAAAAATTATACCATAGTTGATGAATAAGTCAAATATTTATTCATTTTAACATAGCAAATAAAAAAATAAAAAAGAAAATAAAAAATCTCCGTAAAAAATTACGGAGATAAAAATTATAAAACCTTATTTAAAAATTCTTTTAATCTTGAACTCTTTGGATTTTCAAAAAATTCATTTGGTTCATTTTCTTCGATTATTGAACCCTTTTCCATAAATATAACTCTTGTACCTACTTCACGAGCAAAGCCCATTTCGTGAGTAACAACAACCATTGTCATATGACCTTTTGCAAGGTCCTTCATAACTTCCAATACTTCTCCTACCATTTCAGGGTCAAGGGCAGAAGTTGGTTCGTCAAAAAGCATAACATCAGGTTGCATACACAATGCTCTGACAATAGCTATTCTCTGTTTCTGACCACCTGAAAGCTGGTTTGGATAAGAGTCTGCTCTATCAGCAAGACCAACCTTTTCAAGAAGTTCCATAGCATATTTTTTAGCTTCATCAGGAGATTTTTTCAAAATCTTTGTAGGTGCTAAAATAAGGTTGTCCATAATTGTCATATGTGGAAAGAGATTAAACTGCTGGAAAACCATACCCATTTTCTGTCTATGAGTGTTTATATTTGTTCTAGGGTCTGTAATATCTGTACCTTCGAAAAATATCTGACCTTCTGTAGGTTCTTCAAGAAGGTTAAGACAGCGAAGAAAAGTGGATTTACCGGAACCGGAAGGTCCAACAACAACTACAACCTCGCCGTGGCGAATTTCAGCAGATACATCATTTAATGCCTTTGTGTCGCCAAATTGTTTTACCAAATGGTCAACCTTGATTAATGGATTATTATCTTTCACTAGACTGCAACCTCCTTTCCAAACGTCTTAAAAGTAATGTCAATATTGTAACAAGAATTAAATAGATTAAAGCTACTGCAATAAGTGGCATAAAGGCGTCGTAAGTACGACTTCTTATAATATCGCCACCCTTTGTTAAGTCCTGAATAGCAACATAACCGGAAATTGAAGTATCCTTTAAAAGCATAATAGCTTCGTTGCCAAGGGCTGGGAGAATGTTCTTGAAAGCCTGTGGAAGAATAATGTACCACATTGTGGCAATATAGCCAAAGCCAAGACTTCTACCTGCTTCGAACTGACCTTTGTCTACACTGTTAAGACCACCTCTTACGATTTCGGCAACGTATGCACCGGAATTAAGAGAGAAAGCAACTACAGCACAGAAAATCTTACTTACATCAGGACTAGCGAAGATTATGAAATAAATAATCATAAGCTGTACTACAACAGGAACACCACGAATAATTGTTAAATAAACGTGGCAAATACCGTTGGCAACAGCAAGCAAGAATTGAAGTAAAGACTGAATAAAGTTACCAGCCTTATTTGTGTGGTTTTTGTCATAAGAATATCTTATGATGGCTACAAGCACACCGATAATAACAGCAAAGATAAGGGCAAAAACTGTGATTTTAAGTGTGTTGCCCAAACCTGAAGTTATATACTTCCATCTGTCATCTTTTATAAAATTCAAATAAAATTTAGTCTGAAAATCTGACATAAAATATTTCCTCCGAAAATAAGGTACTTACCTTTAAAAAAGGTGTGGAAGTTCCACACCTTTGTAAGTCATAACCTTTGCAAATAAATTACTGAGCAGAAGTTGTAGTTTCTGCAGATTCGTCACTTGCAAGATATTTGTTAAGGATAGAGTCTAATTCGCCACTTTCCTTTAATTCAGCTAATGCCTTGTTTACTGCGTCAAGGAGCTGTTTGTTGTCCTTTGCTACAGCAATAGCATAGCTTTCCTGAGTTAAAGGTGTTGCTAAGATTTCGATGTCAGAGTTGTTTTCAACAAACTTCTTTGCTGGCTGATTGTCAATAACAACAGCATCAATCTTGTCTGTCTTTAATGCTTCTACAGCATCAGCACCCTTAGGGAACTGCTGAACTGTTACGTTTTCTACATTCTTAGGGTCAGAAACGTAAAGGTCACCAGTTGTACCAAGCTGAACACCTACAGTCTTACCAGTAAGACCAGATGCGTCCTTGATGTCAGAACCCTTCTTTACGATAATAACCTGACCGGCTTCTACATAAGTATCTGAGAAATCAACACTTACCTTTCTGTCTTCACTAGCTGTCATACCTGCAAGACCTACATCAGCCTTACCACTTGTAACAGCAGGAATGATTGAGTCGAAAGCCATATCTTCAACTTCTGCAGTAAGACCAAGCTTTTCAGAAATAGCATCAGCAAGTTCAGCATCAATACCTACTACCTTGTCGCCATCTCTGTATTCATATGGTTCAAATTCAGCATTTGTTGCCCAAGTGAACTTACCGGCTGAAACTGTCTTTACGTCAGTGCTATCTGTAGAATCTGCACTGTTGTTTGCACTACCACAACCTACCATACCTAAAAGCATTGTGCCTGCAAGTACAAAAGCAAGACCTTTTACAAATTTTTTCATTTTACGTTACCTCCAATATTATATTAGTTCTATAATAACAAATTATTTCAAAATCGTCAATAGAATTGCATACAGTAACTTTGCCTAAATTTAATAT
>SKEE01001867.1_pt1 | contig 15900 bp, 18 predicted proteins | sample 4826661 | NCBI WGS metagenome assembly SKEE01 (sample SAMN11008817, study PRJNA524170) | human gut metagenome | biome: Human fecal sample; material: Feces; isolation source: fecal sample from pouch patient p20 | host: Homo sapiens | place: Israel: Tel-Aviv | collected 2016-11-14
CCCACTGGCTTTAGACGGTGGGTTAAGGTAGCCAAAAATCAGAAATTATTGTATACTCATGGCATGGGAACATGGAAATCTAAAAACAGACACAAATACCTATTACAATATCACATTATTTTTGTCTGCAAATATAGAAAGAAATTACTGGTTTCGAGGCAGATATCAGATGATATAAAACAGTTTTCGGATGAGATATGTCAGAGACACAGTGCGATAATAAGACATATGGAAACAGACAAAGATCACATTCACTACATGATAGAGACAGAACCAACAATGTCTATTAGTAAGATTGTAAACCTGATGAAGAGCTATACAACATACCATATATGGAAAAGATATCCTCAATATTTACGAAAACAATTCTGGAAAGAACATACCTTTTGGACAGATGGATATTTTGCCTGTAGTGTAGGAAATGTATCGGAAGAAATGCTGAAAAGATATATAGAAAATCAAGGTTGAGAAAGAGGGTGACAGTGGATGTTAAAGGCATATAAATACAGAATATACCCTAATAATGAGCAGAAAATACAGATTGCAAAAACATTTGGCTGTTGCCGTTTTGTGTATAATCAGACCCTGGCATACCGGAAAGAAGTATATGAAAAAGAGAAAAAATCAGTTAGTAAAACCGACTGTAACAATTACTGCAACAGACAATTAAAGAAAGAATATGAATGGCTGAAAGAAGTGGATAAATTTGCTCTGACAAATGCGATTTACAACATGGATGCTGCATATCAGAAATTTTTTAAGGAACATGCAGGTTATCCGAAGTTTAAGAGTAAACACGATCATCATAAGTCATATACAACAAATTTTACGAATGGCAATATAACAGTAGATTTCGGGTGCAATAGAGTAAAACTGCCTAAATTAAAAGGTATAAAAGCAAAACTGCATAGAAATTTTAGCGGACAGATAAAATCGGCAACGATATCACAAGTTCCGAGTGGAAAATATTATGTATCAATTTTAGTGGAAACAGAACACACGGAACTGCCACAAACAAATCAAAATACCGGAATAGATTTAGGTATTAAGGAGTTATGTATTACTTCTGATGGAAAAAAATACGAAAATCCCAAAATCATCAGAAAATACGAAAAGAAACTGGTGAAACTGCAAAGGCAGTTAGCCCATAAAGAGAAAAGAAGTCAAAATTACTACAAAACAAAGAAAAAGATAGCATTATGCCATGAAAAAATAACAAATACCAGAAAAGATTATCTGCACAAGATGTCCCATGAGATTATCAGCGAAAACCAAGTGATAGTTTCGGAAGATTTGCAGATAAAAAACATGGTAAAAAATCATCATTTGGCAAAGTCCATAAGTGATGTATCATGGCATGAGCTGACAAGACAGTTAGAATATAAGGCAAAGTGGAATGGCAGGAAATATGTCAAAATAGATACATTCTATGCCAGTAGTCAGTTGTGTTCAGTCTGTGGATACCAAAATACAGAGACGAAAAATCTATCAGTAAGGGAATGGATATGTCCTGTTTGTGGAACAAATCATGACAGGGATATCAATGCAGCAAAGAATATACTGGAAGAAGGATTAAGACAAATAGCATAAAAATAACAATATAGGGCAGGGACTGCCCGAATTAACGCCTGTGGAGATAGTAGGTTACGAGGTCTGTGAAGCAGGAAGCCTATTGGCTTTAGACAATGGGTAGTTCACATCGATTCCAAGTGTCCGAAATCTGATATGCTGACGAAAGTTAATGAGGAAATCCGGAAGGAGGGCAGCAGCAGTCTGCTGGGAACCGGGACATGGGCCTATATGGGAAGTCCGAAAAATGCATCCAGCCGGTATTTGTTCTGGACATCCATGGATACCAATCAGGTTGGTGCAGGGAAAAAGATTCCGGTCATAGTCAGCAGAGCAGATGGTGGATTTTACATTTCTGAAACGACAACAGCGGCCAGAAAGAAAGACGGAAAGACGTATGTGGCAATTGCGGATCATATTGCAGATTTTTCCTCTTATACATCCGGCCAAAAATATGACAAGCTGGAAGATGCCTACAATGCATATCAGAAGCTGCTGGCGGATGGGACCTATCCGAATTGAGTAAAAATGACAAAAATGTCATTTTTTTGTCATGAACAATTAAACTGCTGCCATTAAAATGAATCTCAGTAAAGACTTAAGAAAGTTTAGGGAGGAATGTGACAATGGTAGCAGTTATTGGTTTTCTGATGATCATCGCGATTGTGGTTCTGCTTTTAAAGGGCAAGATGTCCCCGATCGTGGTACTGGCAGTAGTTCCGGCTATTGCGGCTCTGATTCTTCGGTTTTCCCCGGTAGAGATTATGGGCTTCATTGCGGATGGTATTAAGACGACCACCAGCAATGGTATCTTATTTATCTTTTCCGTCATTTATTTTGGTGTTCTGGCAGATACCGGACTCTTTGATGTCATCGTTGGATGGCTGGTAAAAAAAGCGGGAAACAATGTGATCGCAGTTACCGTGGTAACCGCAGTGATCGCAACGATCGCGCATCTGGACGGAACCACCGCGGTAACCGTTCTCATTACCATTCCGTCTATGTATCCGGTATACAAAAAGATGAAGATTGATCCGCGCATCCTTCTTTGCCTGACTGGCGCCTGCATGGGTGTTATGAACCTGCTTCCGTGGGGCGGCCCGACCGCAAGAGCGGCAACCGTTCTGGAGATGGATGCCACCGAGTTATGGCATATGCTGATTCCGCTTCAGGTTGTGGGTCTGGTTATGAACATTGCGCTCGCGGTTGTTCTTGGCATGGTTGCGATCAAGCATGGTGCTGGACTTGGAAAAGGAGAAGAGGTTGCGGTAGATGAGAAAGAGAAGAAAGAAGAGGCAAGCTTAAGAAAGTCCAATGCTTTCCTGATCTTCAACTTCCTGCTCACCGCTGGCGTGATCGCGCTGTTATCCACCGGTATTGGTAAATCCTATGTTATTTTCATGCTGGGGCTGTGCATCCTTCTGGCTGTCAACTATCCGGACCAGAAGCTGCAGGACAAGCTGATCAAGAAACATGCTCCGGCAGCGCTGATCATTTCCGCAACCCTGTTCGCGGCAGGCGCTATGGTTGGTGTCTTTGACGGAACCGGCATGCTGGAAGCAATGGCAAGCGCGATTATGGCGATCATCCCGGCAGCCCTGGGCAAGTACATCCACATCATCTTCGGTATTCTGGCACTTCCGCTGGGCCTGTGCGTGGGAACCGACGCGTACTTCTACGGCATCATGCCGCTGGTTATGCAGGTAGGTGAAACCTACGGTGTAGCCTCCTTAAATACCGCGCTGACCATGCTGATCGGTAAGAACCTGGCTCTCATGGTAAGCCCGCTGGTACCGGCTACCTATCTGGCTATCGGCCTGACCGGAACCGAGCTGAAAGATCACATGAAATTCAGCATCCCGCCGTATTACCTTGTCAGCCTGCTGATGCTGGCATTCGGAGTGATCCTTGGAATCGTGACCGTTTAAAAATTCAAATCATGTTCACGAAAGGTCAGAAGCCGGTAATCCCGGCATACCGCTGCGCAAAATATGGGTATTGTGTTCGGACGATGCAGCTGACAGCTGTTTGCGGATAGTCGGACAAGATGTCCGCCTACCTCAAACACCAGTCGCTGCATAGCCGGACACATATACCCATATTTATGCTCCGCGGAATGCCGGGATTACCGGCTTCTACTGTATTGGCCCCACTAAGGAAAGATAGACACAGCCAGAACGGTACTGATAAAAGCCATGATTTCCAGCTTTTACCAGTACCGTTCCGATTGTGTCTTTTATTGTAGTAAAATAGCCAGGAAAGCAGAAGCAGGCGGGATACCACCCCGCCTGCTTCGGACCTTTCGTGAACATGATTTAAATTGTTATATTTTACTGTGCGGCTGTTCCCATTCCATTTAAGATTTCCTGGGCCTGGTGGTAAACCTGGCGGATGAGGTCAGCGTTAGCTGGGTCCTGGGCTACATTGTAGACCAGCATATACTGAAAAAAGATAAAAAAGCTCAACAGAATGCAGAAGATTCCGATGACAAATCCGGCAATTCCGGCACCGGTGAAATGGCGGTCTCTGCGGGAAAGCCATGCACTGAGAGCCGCTGCGGATCCGAGTATGATCTGTACTGGCGGGTAGAACCAGCTGAAGATTCCGAAGATGCCGAGAAAGAGACTAGTTCGCGCGAGTCTATTCGGGGCGGGGCGTTTTGCTCCGATGTTCTGTTCCATATAAATTCCTCCGTAAGTATCCATGAAAATGTCATGTTTCATCATAACACGAAAATAAAAAAGCCTCAAGGGAGAATACCGAACAGCTTGCGCGGCATCTGGTTATGGATTATAATGGGGAATACAGCTTAAAGAATGACAAAAGGAGTTTTACAGTTAATGGATATTTTTAAAATATTGCAGGATGAGCTGCAGATTGGATATAAGCAGGTGGAGGCAGCGGTCCGGCTGATCGATGAGGGAAATACCATTCCGTTCATTGCCCGTTACCGGAAAGAGGTAACCGGCTCCCTGAACGATGAGGTACTCCGCAACCTGGACGAGCGTCTGCGCTATCTGCGCAATCTGGAGGAAAAGAAAAACCAGGTGCTTTCCACCATCCGGGATCAGGAAAAGCTGACACCGGAGCTGGAAAAACAGATCCAGGAGGCTATGACCATGGTAGCGCTGGAGGATCTGTACCGTCCATACCGTCCGAAGCGCCGCACCCGTGCCATGATCGCAAAGGAGCGCGGACTGGAACCGCTTGCGGAGCTGATCCTGAACCAGCAGGCAAAGGAGCCGTTAGAGCAGCTTGCGGAGCGCTATGTCTCTGAAGCAAACGAGGTACCGGCAGTGGCAGATGCCATGGCCGGGGCAAAGGATATTATCGCGGAGCGCATTTCTGACCGGGCAGATTACCGTACTTATATCCGGAATGCCACCATGGAACAGGGAATGATCCGTTCTCAGGCAAAGGATGAAAAAGCAGAGTCTGTTTACGAGATGTACTACCAGTACGAGGAGCCGGTGAAGAAATGTGCCGGTCACCGTGTGCTGGCATTAAACCGCGGTGAAAAAGAAAAGGTGCTGACCGTGAAGGCAGAGGCGCCGGAAGAAAACATCCTGCGTTATCTGGAAAAGCAGGTCATTACCCTGGACAATCCGTATACCACGCCGGTTTTAAAGGAAGTTGTGGCAGACAGTTACCGCCGTCTGATCGCTCCGGCTATTGAGCGTGAAATTCGCAGTTCCCTGACCGAGACCGCGGAGGCTGGTGCCATCAAGGTATTTGGTAAGAACTTAAAACAGCTTCTGATGCAGCCGCCGGTGGCAGGCCGTGTGGTGCTGGGCTGGGATCCGGCATTCCGTACCGGCTGCAAGCTGGCTGTGGTGGACGCAACCGGAAAGGTACTGGATACTACGGTCATTTTCCCGACCGCACCACAGAATAAGGTAGAAGAGTCTAAAAAGGTTGTGAAAGACCTGATCAGAAAGTATAACATTTCCCTGATTTCCCTGGGCAACGGAACTGCGTCCCGGGAATCTGAGATGATTATTGTGGATCTCATTAAGGAAATTCCGCAGCAGGTACAGTATGTCATTGTCAATGAGGCCGGAGCTTCCGTGTATTCCGCAAGTAAGCTGGCTACGGAAGAATTTCCGAACTTTGATGTGGGACAGCGAAGTGCTGCTTCCATCGCAAGAAGACTGCAGGATCCGTTAGCAGAGCTGGTCAAGATTGATCCGAAGTCCATCGGTGTAGGCCAGTACCAGCATGACATGAACCAGAAGAACTTAAGCGAGACCCTGCAGGGTGTTGTGGAGGACTGTGTAAACCGTGTCGGCGTGGACTTAAATACCGCGTCGGCTTCCCTGCTTGAGTATATTTCCGGTGTATCTAAGGCCATTGCGAAGAATATTGTGGCATACCGGGAAGAACATGGCATGTTTACAAACCGCAGACAGCTTTTAAAGGTCGCAAAGCTCGGACCGAAGGCCTTTGAACAGTGTGCCGGCTTCATGCGTATCAACGGCGGTGACAATCCGCTCGACATGACTTCGGTCCATCCGGAAAGCTACGCAGCAGTAGAGGCGCTTCTGAAGAAACTGGGCTGCCAGCCGGAAGACATTGCGGCAGGCGGCTTAAAGGAGCTTGGCAGGAAAGTACGTGGCTGCAAAGGACTGGCAGAAGAGCTTGGTCTTGGTGAGATTACCTTAAAAGATATCGTAAAAGAGCTGGAAAAACCGGCCAGAGACCCGCGTGAGGAGATGCCAAAGCCCATCCTGCGCACGGATGTCCTGGAGATGAAGGATCTTACTCCTGGCATGGTATTAAAGGGAACGGTCCGCAATGTCATTGACTTTGGCGCGTTTGTAGATATCGGTGTGCATCAGGACGGACTGGTTCACATTTCCCAGATGACGGACCGCTACATCAAACATCCGCTGGAAGCAGTCAGTGTCGGTGATATCGTAGAGGTGAAGGTGTTAAGTGTAGATCTGAACAAGAAGCGCATTGCCCTGACCATGAAACTGTAAAAATAAGAAATTCACCCGGTGGCAGTATGGCCGTCGGTGTGAAAATGAATTTGGAAAGGAGAGCTAAGTATCAATGGCAAATGAGACCAACGAGGTCAATGTGACTGGCGGGTCTGTCCGTACCGGCAAAACGGTGGATGTGACCCTGCGCATTACGGCAAAGGATCTGTGGATGTTTTCCATGTATCATGCCAATGCCGGATTTATGGGAATGTTCAACCTGATCTTTTCCCTGGCGGCTTTGTATCTTCTGATCTTTCGGTGGAGTACTACTACGGTGCCATACCGGTGTCTGCTTGTGGTCTGCGCGCTGATCTTTACGGTGTGGCAGCCTTTCCTTCTCTGGAACAAGGCCAGAAAACAGGCAAAGCGCCCGGCGGTGAAGAATCCCATGCGCCTGATCTTTGATGATGAGAAACTGACTGTGAGCCAGGAAGAAAATTCAGCAGATTTCACCTGGGAACAGATGGGACGGCTGGACGCAAAATCATCCATGTACATTCTTTACATGGACCGGGTGCATGCCTACCTGATTCCGAAAGAAACCCTGGGTGAACAGGAAGAGACGTTCCGGGAACTGGTGACGGCGCATCTTCCGAAAGAAAGACGGAGGAAAATCTGATGGAGAAAATAAGCAACAGTCCCGAGGAGACTTATGCGCTCGGAAAACTTCTGGGTGGGCAGTCAAAACCTGGTCAGGTGTACTGTCTGGACGGGGACCTTGGTGTGGGAAAAACCATCTTTACCCAGGGGTTTGCAGCCGGGCTTGGCATTGACGAGCCGGTGAACAGCCCGACCTTTACCATTGTACAGCAGTACGACAGCGGACGGCTTCCCCTGTACCACTTTGATGTATACCGCATCGGTGATGTGAGTGAGATGGATGAAATCGGCTATGAGGACTGCTTTTACGGAGAGGGCGTCTGCCTGATCGAATGGTCCCAGCTCATTCCGGAGATTCTTCCGGACGAGGTGATCCGCATCCGTATTGAAAAAGATCTGGAACAGGGATTTGATTACCGTAAGATAACGGTGGAGGGATTAGAATGAAGATACTTGGAATAGAGAGCGCGTCGCTGGTGGCTTCTGTGGCTGTAGTGACGGACGGTCTGGTAACAGCAGAGTATACGGTGGATTTTAAAAAGACGCATTCCCAGACGCTGCTTCCCATGATTGATGAGGTGACCCGCATGCTGGAACTGGATCTGCACGAGGTAGATGCCATTGCGGTATCCGGTGGTCCTGGCTCCTATACAGGCCTGCGTATCGGCTCTGCAACAGCAAAGGGCCTGGGCCTGGCATTGGAAAAGCCGCTGGTGCACGTACCGACCATGGATGCCATGGCATACAATTTATATGGAACCTCTGCCCTCATCTGCCCCATCATGGACGCGAGAAGAGGACAGGTTTATACGGGACTCTATCATTATGAAGAGAATTTTGCGGTCGTAAAGCCTCAGTGCGGCATGGATATCCATGAGCTGATTCAGGAACTGAACGCGCGCGGCGAGCGTGTCATCTTTTTAGGGGATGGCGTACCGGTGAATGAGAAGATTATCCGCGAAGAGATGACCGCGCTGTTCTCCTTTGCCCCAGCCCAGGCGAACCGTCAGCGTGGTGCCAGCGTGGCAGCTCTTGGAAGCGTGTACTTTGCGGAGGGAAAAACTGTCTCTGCGATGGACCATGCACCGGATTATCTGCGAAAAGCACAGGCAGAACGGGAACTGGAAGAGGCAAAACGCCAGGGTAAGACGGACGAGCTGGCAGCAGGACATAGCGTTGGAACAGGAGACACACAGTGATCCGCCGCATGGAGGAGCGGGATCTTCCGCTCATAGCAGAGCTGGAGAAGCTCTGCTTTTCAGAAAGCTGGTCCTATTCCATTCTGGAATCCGGAATCCACAGCCCGTATGATGTGTATTATGTATTTGAGCAGGCGGAAAATATTCTCGGCTACTGCAATCTGCGGGTGCTGGCCGGTGAGGGGGAGGTGCAGCGCATTGCCGTGCATCCGTCCTGCCGCCGCCTGGGACTGGGCAGAAAAATGATGGATGCCATGGTAGAGTATGCTATCCGGGAAGGTGCTTACGCCATCAGCCTGGAGGTGCGCGAAGGCAACCTCGCGGCCCGGAAGCTGTATGAATCCTATGGTTTTACGGCAGAGGCAGTGCGGAAAGCCTACTATCACAACCCGACCGAGGATGCCCTCATCATGTGGAAACGGGATCTGCCGGAAAGAATTACCACTTAAAATCGCGAATATTTCTGTTTATAATGTAGGGGATGCGGTGTCGGTGCCGTGTCCCCTGTTTTTGCAAAATGACGAAGAAAATCTGGTGCTGCAGCAGGTGAAATATGCGAAAAAGAAAAGGCGAGGAATCAACATGAGAAAATATCAGGAAAATGGAATGCTGGAGTCTGTTGTCTGCAATGGCTGCGGAAAGAAACTGGTGGTAGAGCGCGGAATCCTCCGGGAGGGGGGATTTGCCGTGAATTATCCGTGGGATTATTTTTCGGAAAAAGATGGAGAAATCCATCATTGGGATCTGTGCGAGGACTGCTATGACAGTCTGATCCATCAGTTTGTGATTGCCCCGGAAATCGAGGAAGCGGTTGAATTCATGTAAACGCTATGCTATGATATCAGCATCAAATGAAATGAGGTTAATCGATTTATGTTAGATATCTGTTTACTGGGAACCGGCGGAATGATGCCGCTTCCGTATCGCTGGCTGACTGCGATGATGGCGCGTTGCGATGGCAGCAGCCTTCTGATCGACTGCGGGGAAGGAACGCAGGTGGCGCTGAAAGAAAAAGGATGGAGCCCGAAGCCCATTGATGTGATCTGCTTTACTCACTACCATGCGGACCACATCAGCGGACTTCCAGGGCTTCTTCTCACGATGGGCAACGCAGAGCGGACGGAACCCGTAACACTGATCGGGCCGAAGGGGCTGGAGCGTGTGGTGAACGCGCTGCGCACCATTGCGCCGGAACTCCCATTCCAGTTAAAATTCATTGAGCTGGAGGAAAACAGACATCAGTTTCATATCGGGCCTTACGTGATTGATGCCTACCGGGTAAACCACAATGTCGCCTGCTATGGTTATTCCATCTCCATTCCGCGGGCAGGCCGTTTCGATGTGGAGCGGGCCAAAGCCCAGAATGTGCCGATGAAGGCCTGGAGCCGTCTGCAGAAGGGCGAGACCCTGGAGCTTGACGGTGTGACCTATACACCGGATATGGTGCTGGGACCGGACCGTAAGGGACTGAAGGTCACCTACTGTACCGATACCAGGCCGGTTCCGGTCATTGCGGAGTATGCTGAACACGCGGATCTGTTTATCTGCGAAGGCATGTACGGCGAAGATGGCAAAGAGGCGAAGGCCAGAGAGTATAAGCACATGACCATGTATGAAGCAGCAAATCTGGCGAAGAAGGCGCAGCCTGCCGAAATGTGGCTGACCCATTACAGCCCGTCCTTAAACCGGCCGGACGAGTTTATTGATAAAGTACGGGAAATCTTTCCGGGAGCAAAGACGGCGCGGGACGGCTGGACCCGTGAGCTGACCTTTGATGAGGAGTAAGACAAATGATGGATACAGATAAGAACATAACAGAAGAAACGGAAAAGAAGGATACACTGATTCTTGCTATTGAGAGTTCCTGCGATGAGACGGCAGCTTCCGTGGTGAAAAACGGACGTGAAGTGCTTTCTAACGTGATTTCGTCCCAGATCGCCCTGCATACCCAGTTCGGCGGGGTGGTCCCGGAAATCGCTTCCAGAAAGCACATTGAGAAGATCAATCAGGTGGTGACCCAGGCGTTAGAAGACGCAAAAGTGACGCTGGCAGATGTGGATGCCATCGGCGTGACCTATGGCCCAGGTCTGGTAGGTGCCCTGTTAGTTGGTGTGGCTGAGGCAAAAGCCATTGCTTTTGCGGCGAAAAAGCCGCTGGTGGGCGTACATCATATTGAGGGCCATGTGTCTGCGAACTTTCTTGAAAATCCGGATCTGGAGCCGCCCTTTGTGTGCCTGATCGTGTCCGGCGGACATACCCATCTGGTTATTGTGAAGGACTACGGCGAATTTGAAATTATCGGCCGTACCCGCGATGACGCGGCTGGTGAAGCATTCGATAAAGTGGCCCGCGCGGTGGGCCTCGGCTACCCGGGCGGACCAAAGGTGGACAAGACTGCAAAAGAAGGCAATCCCCACGCCATCGAGTTCCCGCGGGCGAAGGTGGAGGGCTCCCCTTACGATTTTAGCTTCAGTGGCCTGAAGTCTGCTGTGCTGAACTATATCAACAAAGCTCATATGACCGGCGAAGAGATTAACGTACCGGATCTGGTTGCGTCTTTCCAGAATGCAGTGGTGGAGGCCCTGGTGAGCCGTGCGATTCTGGCGGCGAAGGAATACGGTTATGACAAGCTGGCCATTGCCGGCGGTGTGGCATCCAACTCTGCCCTCCGTGCAGCCATGCAGGAGGCCTGTGACGAGGCTCACATCCGGTTCTATCATCCGTCTCCAATCTTCTGCACGGATAACGCGGCCATGATCGGCTGTGCGGCTTACTATGAGTATAAGAAGGGAACGCGCCATGGCTGGGACTTAAATGCGGTTCCGAATTTAAAGCTTGGCGAGCGATAACATAAAATAGAAACAGGATCGAGAAAGAAGAACTATTATGATTGATACATTTCGGATCGGCGCGGTCATCCTGGCAGGCGGCCGGGGCAGCAGGATGCACAGTACCATTCAAAAACAGTACATGCTTTTAAATGGCAGGCCGCTGATTTCGTACGCACTGGAAGCCTTTGAACAAAGCTGCGCGGATGAGCTGGTGCTTGTGACCGGTGCCGGAGAAGAATCCTATGTGAGAGAGGAAATCCTGCCTGTCCTGGGTCTTACCAAGCTGCGCGCTATTGTGACCGGAGGAAAAGAACGCTATCATTCGGTGTATGAAGGACTGAAAGCACTGCAGCAGTGTGATTATGTGCTGATCCATGACGGTGCAAGGCCTCTTGTGACGGAAGAGATCATTTCCCGTGCGGCACAGGCTGCTGTTTCGGATGAAGCCTGTGTGGTGGGGATGCCGGTGAAAGATACCATCAAGGTAGCAGACGCAGGTGGCTTTGCGGAGTCCACGCCGGACCGTTCCCGGCTGTGGCAGGTACAGACTCCGCAGGCATTTTCCTATCCCCTGGTACGCGGTGCCTATGACCGGTTGATGGCAGATGAGACACAGCAGAAGGGCATCACGGATGATGCCATGGTGGTAGAGCATTTAAGCGGCACAAAGGTGCGCCTGGTGGAGGGAAGCTACGAAAACTTAAAGGTAACCACACCGGAGGATCTGGTACTGGCAGAGGCTTTATTAAAAAAATGCTTGAATCCGTAAATGACGGGAAAAACTTTATTTCTTAAACCGGGATTGGGGAAAATGCTGAAAAACACGGGAAACAACTAAAGAAAGTTAACAAAATAACGAAGAACTCTGGTATATTTAAAAAGTGATTGACATTTTCCATGAAACTGCATACAATAACAAAACAGACAGTTCGTTTGTACCATCCTGTCTATAAATAAAACCAGGGCTAAAGATTGCAGGACCATTTTAAGAAACAAGGGCAGACTCTGGCATGGGTCTGCTTTTTTGTTTTATAAAGCAATTCAAGTTTATCTATAAATCTTTTTCTGGTTTTATTACCCAAATAAAAAATACAAGTTCAGAGAGGAAAATCAAATATGTACCAGTTGAAAACGGTTGCAGATTTTGATTCGGCACATTTTCTTTCGGGATATCAGGGGAAATGCGCCAATATCCACGGTCACAGATGGCATGTGGAGATAGAAATTCAGGCGGAACATCTGGAAATGCAAGGCCAGATGAGGGGAATGCTCGTTGATTTTGGAGATCTTAAGCGGGATCTGAAAAAGCTGGCGGATGAGTTGGATCATACGCTGATTTATGAAAGCGGGACACTCAGGGAAAAGACGGTTGAGGCACTTCTGGAAGAAGGCTTTCGGCTGACCAAAGTAGACTTCCGGCCGACTGCGGAGAATTTTTCCAGGTATTTCTTTGACAGGATGTGCGAATCCGGATATCCAGTATCCTGCGCAACGGTTTACGAGACTCCGAATAACTGCGCCATCTATCGCAGGGCTCAGTAAAAGCATAGGCTCAGATAACGTGAAGGTAAGAAAATACGGAAAAGGAAATAGCAACGATGGAAAATCAGAAGAGCGCTCCTGTTTATCAGGTTGTGGAAAAATTTGTCAGTATCAATGGAGAGGGCCGGCGCGCAGGGGAGCTTGCAGTATTTATCCGGATGAAGGGGTGCAATCTTCATTGCAGCTACTGTGATACGTATTGGGCAAATGAGTCAGATTGCGAGAGCACAGAGATGACTGCAGACGAGATCATTTCTTATATTGAAGAGAGCAGGATCAGAAATATAACGTTGACTGGAGGGGAACCACTTCTACGTGAGGGAATGACACAGTTGATTCGTGCGATTTTGCAGGATCCGCAGCGGCGTGTAGAGATTGAGACAAACGGAAGCATTGATCTCACACCTTACTGCAATCTTGAAAGAAGGCCGTCATTTACGATGGATTACAAGATGCCGGAGAGTGGGATGGAGCACGCGATGCTTCTGGCTAACATGGAAAAATTGTCGGATGAAGATACTGTGAAATTTGTGGTCAGCAGCAGGTCGGATATGGAACGGGCTGTTGAAATCATGGAGGAATATCGTTTGCGGGAGCGGACCGCAGTCTATTTCAGCCCGGTATTTGGTAAAATTGAGCCGGTGGAAATGGTGGATTTTCTGATAGAGAAAAAACTCAATGATGTGAAGCTTCAGCTGCAGCTGCACAAGATCATCTGGGACCCGCAAAAGCGCGGTGTATAGAAGGAACAGGAAACGGATAACGAGATGAAGAATGAGGAAATGAGACAGGAACAGACTGGTTCCGTGTGCAAACTCGCGCAGAATAATCGGAGAAAGATTGATACAGAGGCGATCAGGCTGCATATTCGGGGAATCCTCCAGGCCCTTGGTGATGATCCGGATCGAGAGGGACTCAAAGAGACACCGGAGCGAGTCGCAAAAATGTATGAGGAAGTTTTTGAAGGAATGTGCTATTCCAATCAGGAGATTGCCGATATGTTCCGGAAAAACTTTGCTCAGGACAGTACAGAAAATTCGCAGGATATGGTGCTTGTGAAAAATATTGAGATTTTCAGTTATTGCGAACATCATCTTGCGTTGATGTATGACATGAAAGTCAGCGTTGCTTATATTCCAAGGGGAAATGTTCTTGGACTGAGTAAAATTGCGAGGATTGCAGATATGGTTGGAAAACGTCTCCAGCTTCAGGAGCGGATTGGCAGTGATATTGCAGAGATCATGGAGCTGGTGACAGATTCTCACGATGTAGCAGTGATGATTGAGGGCTGCCACAGCTGTATGACGGCTCGCGGGATCAGGAAGACAAACGCGGTCACGACAACAACGACACTTCACGGCCAATTCAAGACGGACCCAATGCTGCAGATGAATCTGTTTCAGCAGCTTCGGGCAGGCCGATAAAGCACAGAAAACAAAAAAGAAGGAATTGAACAATGGAGAAAAATAAAGAGATAAAAAAAGCCATGGTATTATCGAGCGGTGGCGTAGATTCTACGACCTGTCTCGGAATGGCAGTTGAAAAATACGGAAAAGATCAGGTGATCGCGCTGTCAATTTCTTACGGACAGAAACACCAGAAGGAGATAGAGGCATCCAGGAAGGTGGCAGAGTACTATGGGGTTGAACATTTGTATCTGGACCTTGCTCCTATTTTCCAGTACAGCAATTGTTCGCTCCTGAAACATTCAGACAGCGAGATTCCGCATGAAAGCTATGCAAAACAGCTGGAGAAAACAAATGGGATACCGGTATCAACTTATGTTCCGTTTCGGAATGGCCTTTTTCTCTCATCAGCAGCAAGTATTGCACTCTCAAAAGGATGCAGTGTGATCTACTACGGTGCCCATGCAGATGATTCGGCGGGAAATGCATATCCGGATTGCAGCCATGCCTTTCACGAGGCGATGAATCAGGCAATTTATGAAGGAAGCGGGAAACAGCTCCAGATAGAAGCGCCGTTTGTCAGCTGGACAAAGGCACAGGTTGTCAGGAAAGGTCTCGAACTGAATGTTCCTTATGAGATGACATGGAGCTGCTATGAAGGCGGAAGTGTGCCATGTGGAGTTTGCGGAACCTGCGTGGACCGTATGGAAGCGTTTCGGCTGAATGGAGTGGAAGATCCGGTAAATAGGATCAGATATGGAGGAAAAAGATAATGAGCAGAGAAGCAGAGCTTGAAAAAGAGGGCATCAGCCTGTTGGGAAATCAGAATGTGAAGTATCCGGATCAGTATGCTCCGGAGATTCTGGAAACATTTTTAAATAAGCATCCGGAAAATGATTATTTTGTAAAATTCAATTGTCCGGAGTTTACGAGTCTTTGTCCGATCACCGGACAGCCGGATTTTGCAACAATCACAATATCATATGTTCCGGGGGAGAGAATGGTGGAGAGTAAGTCCCTGAAACTCTATCTGTTCAGTTTCAGAAATCATGGTGATTTCCACGAGGATTGTATGAATGTTATCATGAAAGATCTGATCCGTCTGATGGATCCGAAATATATCGAGGTCTGGGGCAAATTCACTCCGCGCGGAGGCATTTCCATTGATCCGTATTGTAATTATGGAAAACCTGGAACACGTTGGGAAGCAGTTGCATGGCAGAGACTGTCACAGCACGATATATATCCGGAAAAAGTGGATAACCGCTGATCTGGATGAAAGTAAGCGGCAGCCATCGCCGGGATAACTGTGGTTTTCAAGTCTGCGGACCATTCTTAGCGATGCGCTGCCATTTGCTTGTTGTGGCAGGAATGAAAAAAATAAAAAAATGTAAAAAACAGGGTTGACATCGGAAATGAACTGTGCTAAAATTCATCAATGTCGCGTGTGACGAACGAAAAGCTTCAGAACATACGATGAAAAAACTTCAAAAAAGTTCTTGACAAAAACAAAAAGCTTTGATAAAATAGCAAAGCACGTTTGAGGAGAGATATCGAAGTGGTCATAACGAGGCGGTCTTGAAAACCGTTTGTCCGCAAGGGCGCGTGGGTTCGAATCCCACTCTCTCCGTTGGACAAGCAAAAGGCTTGCCGATGACAATATAATATTTACTGATGTTCAGGCATCGGGACTTTGCAGAAGTACCCAAGAGGCTGAAGGGACACCCCTGGAAAGGGTGCAGGTCGTTAATAGCGGCGCGAGGGTTCA
>SKEE01001869.1_pt1 | contig 15875 bp, 10 predicted proteins | sample 4826661 | NCBI WGS metagenome assembly SKEE01 (sample SAMN11008817, study PRJNA524170) | human gut metagenome | biome: Human fecal sample; material: Feces; isolation source: fecal sample from pouch patient p20 | host: Homo sapiens | place: Israel: Tel-Aviv | collected 2016-11-14
CGGAGAACAGACAGAAGTTACCGGCAGAGGTGGAGACAGAGGCGCAGTATCAGATGTTTCTTCAGTATATTTTCTACACACAGTGGATGAAGGTGAAGAAGGCTGCAAACGATGCCGGAATCCAGATCATGGGAGATGTTCCTTTCTATGTGGGACAGGATTCTGTAGACGTATGGGGTGGAAAAGATAACTTTCTTCTTGATACAGATGGACGTCCGATCTTCATCGCCGGAGTACCGCCTGATTATTTCAGTGCTACAGGGCAGAGATGGGGAAATCCGATCTATGACTGGGAGCATATGAAGGAACAGGATTACAGATTCTGGGTGGACAGGATCGGCTATAGCAACAAATTGTTTGATATTATAAGGATCGACCATTTCCGGGCATTTGATACATACTGGAAAATTCCGGCAGACTGCCCGACTGCTATTGACGGTGAATGGATCGAGGCACCGGGATATGAGGTCATTGATACACTTCAGAAAGAAATTCCGGGATTAGATCTGGTAGCAGAGGATCTGGGGCTGCTTCGTCCGGAGGTTCTGATGCTGAAAGATCATTATCATCTGAAGGGAATGAAGATTCTGATCTTCTCCATAGAAACAGGTGGAAAGTATGCCCGAGATACCTTCCATGATGTGGAAAACATGATTTTTTACACAGGAACGCATGACAATGATACGATCATGCAGTGGTATGGAAATATGAGTGCCGCAGCCAGAAGAAAAATCCGCAGGATGTTAAAGAAGGCGGGAGCATCACAGGGCTCTGTCAAGGACAGATTCCTGCAGTATACCATGCAGAATCAGGCAGAATATGCGATCATTCCGTTGGCAGATATTCTTGGACTTGGAAAAGAGGGCCATATCAACACACCGGGAACCATTGGTTCTCCGAACTGGGAGTGGCATTTACCGGATTTTATACAGGCCAAAAAGGAACTGCAGAAATTTGGCAGACTGATCGTGGATACAAAGCGATAAATTTGTTACTGTTCACACACCACTATCCCGCGAGGTGTTTTGGTATGAATATGCCAAAATCCCGAGACATACAAGCCAAAATTCCATTGCCGCAGGCAATCTGGAATGAATTTTGGCTACGTTACTGTGAACGGAGTGAACAGTAACGTAAATTTTGGTGACTCCGTAATTTTCTTGGTTTGTTCATGAAAAATTCATTGTTTTCCATAACGGAAAGTGTTAGAATATACAAGTATTGTGTATTATAGTAAGCGTTTGTAATGTTCGCATGCTGCTGACATGTCTGCTGTGGACGGAGTGAACAGAAATTATTCCGCACAGTAGCAATTGTTATATGGCAGCAATGCTTGTATAAAAAAGAAATAAACAGGAGTAAAACCTAATATGAATATGTTTTCAAAAGTATTCGGGACCCGCAGCCAGCGAGAGGTTAAGCGTATCATGCCTCTGGTTGAGAAAATTGAGAGCCTGCGCCCGGACATGCAGAAGTTAAGCGACGAAGAACTCAGAGGAAAAACAAGAGAATTTAAGAAACGTCTTGAAGAGGGAGAGACACTGGATGATCTGCTTCCTGAGGCATTTGCGGTTGTACGTGAAGCAGGCAAGCGTGTTCTTGGAATGGAACATTTCCGTGTGCAGCTTATCGGTGGTATCATTCTCCATCAGGGACGTATCGCAGAGATGAGAACAGGTGAAGGTAAAACACTTGTCGCCACACTTCCGTCATATTTAAATGCACTGGAAGGCAAAGGTGTGCATGTCGTAACAGTCAACGATTACCTGGCTAAACGAGATGCGGAAGAAATGGGAAAGATCCATGAGTTTCTTGGCCTGACAGTCGGTGTTGTTTTAAATGATATGAAGCAGGATGAGCGTCGTGCTGCATATAACTGTGATGTTACCTATGTTACGAACAACGAACTCGGTTTCGATTATCTGCGTGACAACATGGTTATCTATAAAGAACAGCTGGTACAGAGAGATCTGCACTACTGTATCATCGATGAGGTTGACTCCATTCTCATCGACGAGGCACGTACCCCTCTGATCATTTCCGGACAGAGCGGTAAGTCAACCAAGTTATACGAGGCCTGCGATATCCTTGCTCAGCAGTTAGAGCGCGGTGAAGCCAGCCATGAGATGACCAAGATGGCAGCCATCATGGGTGAAGAAGTTATCGAGACAGGTGACTTCGTTGTAAATGAAAAAGATAAGATCGTAAACCTTACAGAGCAGGGCGTTCATAAGGTTGAGAAATTTTTCCATATTGAAAACCTGGCAGATCCGGAGAATCTGGAGATTCAGCATAATATTACACTTGCACTTCGTGCCCATAACCTGATGCATAAGGATCAGGATTATGTAGTTAAAGATGATGAAATCCTTATTGTTGATGAATTCACCGGACGTATCATGCCGGGACGCCGTTATTCAGATGGTCTTCATCAGGCAATCGAAGCGAAAGAGCATGTTAAGATTAAACGTGAGAGCAAGACTCTGGCAACCATCACTTTCCAGAACTTCTTTAATAAATATGATAAGAAGGGCGGTATGACCGGTACAGCTGTCACAGAGGAGAAAGAATTCCGTGATATCTATGCAATGGACGTTGTAGAGATCCCGACTAACAGACCGGTTATCCGAGTTGACCATGAAGATGCTGTTTATATGACAAAGAAAGAGAAATTCAACGCAGTTGTCAATGCTGTAGTGGAAGCTCATGCGAAACAGCAGCCTGTACTGGTCGGTACCATTACGATTGAAACTTCCGAGCTTCTCAGCCGTATGCTGAAGAGACAGGGAATCAAACATAATGTATTGAATGCCAAGTTCCATGAACTTGAGGCAGAGATTGTCTCACAGGCAGGTCAGGCAGGAGCAGTTACGATCGCCACTAACATGGCTGGTCGTGGTACAGATATCAAGCTGGATGATGTGGCAAGAAATGCAGGTGGTCTGATGATCATCGGTACAGAACGTCATGAGTCCAGACGTATTGATAATCAGCTTCGCGGACGTTCCGGACGTCAGGGAGATCCGGGTGAATCCCGTTTCTATATTTCCCTGGAAGATGACCTGATGCGTCTGTTCGGTTCTGAGAGACTGATGAAGATCTTTACATCTCTTGGTGTTGCAGAGAATGAACAGATTGAGCACAAGATGCTTTCCAATGCAATTGAGAAAGCTCAGGAGAAGATTGAGTTTAACAACTTTGGTATCCGTAAGAATCTTCTTGATTATGACCAGGTAAACAATGAACAGCGTGAGATCATCTACAAAGAACGTCGTCAGGTTCTCGACGGTGAGAATATGCGTGAAGCAATCTATAAGATGATCCAGGATACAGTGGATACTTATGTTGATATGTGTTTCTCTGATGATGTAGATTCTGAAGAGTGGGATCTGAATGAATTTAACGGTGTTCTTACTCCGATCATTCCGATCAGACCGCTTACAGCTGAGAGTGTAAAAGGCAAGAAACGCGATGAGATCAGACATGAACTGAAAGAAGAGGCAGTGAAGCTCTATGAAGAAAAAGAAGCAGAGTTCCCGGAACCGGAGCAGCTTCGTGAATTAGAGCGAGTTGTACTTCTGAAATGCATTGACAGCAAGTGGATGGATCACATTGATGATATGGAAATCCTTCGTCAGGGTATCGGACTTGCTGCTTATGGACAGAGAGATCCGGTTGTTGAATATAAAATGAGTGCATTTGATATGTTCAACGAAATGATCACATCCATTCAGGAAGATACTCTTCGTATGCTGTACCATGTACATGTAGAGCAGAAGATCGAGCGTGAACAGGTAGCTAAAGTTACCGGAACAAACAAGGATGACAGTGCCGGTCCTAAGAAACCGGTTCAGAGAAAAGAAATCAAAGTATATCCGAACGATCCCTGCCCATGTGGAAGCGGTAAGAAATACAAACAGTGCTGTGGACGTAAGAATAAGGTCTGACTCGTTTGTCTCAGTTGAGAAGACTCCCATTTCTGTATGTGGTGAGTTCATTACTACAGAGCGGGCAGTAATGATTTTGTAAAAAGAACATTGTGAGCAGATCATGTCTGCTGCAAAATAAAAGGGCTGAATCATGAGGCCCTTTTATCGTGCGCAAAAACACGTTAGCGCGTTGAATTGGCAGATTGTGAATATCTGTCTGAACTGTTCAGTACATCCACAGCTATGTGATTATGATTGATGAACAGTCACATAACAATTCCATAAAGGGGGAAAAACAGTATGAAAAGAGAGTCTTTCGGCTCACGCCTTGGTTTTATCCTGGTGTCAGCAGGATGTGCCATCGGTATTGGAAACGTGTGGAAGTTTCCGTATATCTGCGGGGCATATGGAGGCGCGGCCTTTATCCTGATCTACTTATGTTTTCTGGTTATTCTCGGTATTCCGGTTCTGGTAGCAGAATTTGCGGTAGGACGGGGAAGCCACACAAGTGTTGCGAAATGTTTTGACAAACTGGCACCTGCAGGAAGCTGCTGGAAGCCATTGAAATTTATTGGTATTATTGGATGTTATATGCTGATGATGTTTTACACAACAGTAGGAGGATGGATGATCTACTATTGTGTGAAGAGTCTGCGGGGAGATTTCGTTGGAGCGACTCCGGAAGCAGTAACACAGTCTTTTTCCGATATGCTGGGAAATGCACCGACGATGATGTTATGGATGGTGATCATCTGTCTGATCGGATTTGCAGTCTGTTTCATGGGATTGCAGAATGGTATTGAAAAAATCTCCAAAGTAATGATGAGTGCACTGCTTATCATTATGGTGATCCTTGCGGTTCATTCAGTAATGATGGAAGGCGCAGGAGAAGGAATCAGCTTCTATCTGATTCCTGATTTTCAGAAGATTAAGGAAGCAGGAGTTGGTAATGTAGTATTTGCGGCATTGAGTCAGTCATTCTTTACATTATCCATTGGTATTGGTGCCATGCTGATCTTCGGAAGTTATCTGGACAAATCCAGAAGCCTTACCGGAGAGGCGGTAAGCATCACCGTACTCGATACTTTTGTTGCGCTGACAGCAGGATTTATCATTATTCCGGCATGTTTCTCCTATGGAATCCAGCCGGATGCAGGTCCAAGCCTTATCTTTATCACTCTGCCCAATATTTTTGCAAAGATGAGCGGAGGGGCTTTGTGGGGAAGTCTGTTCTTCCTGTTTCTGACATTTGCTGCGGTTTCAACGATCATTGCTGTATTTGAGAACCTGATCGTGTTTAATATGGAACTGTTTGGCTGGAACCGTAAAAAGAGTGTTGTTGTCTGCGCAGTTCTTGTTGTGGTCTTAAGCATTCCATGTGTGCTTGGATTCAACGTACTTTCCGGATTTCAGCCATTCGGCGATGGAAGCAACATCATGGATCTGGAAGATTTTATTGTTTCTAATAACCTTCTTCCTCTTGGAAGTCTTGGTTACCTTCTGTTTTGTACCAGAAAGAACGGATGGGGATGGGACAATTTCATTGCAGAGGTGAATGCCGGTACAGGCATGAAATTCCCGAAATGTCTGAAAAATTATGTTGCCTATGGAATTCCGGCGATTATCATTGTGATCTATCTGAAAGGTTACTATGATAAATTTGCAGGTCTGGGAACAGCAGCACTGGTCGGATGGATGATCGTGGCACTGGTACTGCTGGGATTCGTATTCTACTGTGCGACAGCGAAGAAGAAAGTGAAACAGTAAGCGGAGCGCGAATATCTGCCCGACCTGAGAACAATAAAAGATGTAATTATGTCTGAGAAGAAAGATTCTTTCAGACATGGTTACATCTTTTTTGTGTTATGGAATTGTTGTGTAAAGGTAGTGGATGCATTATTTTAGAGGATTGCTATAATGAGGCAGTTCTTCGCTGGGGTTGGTTTTGAACTGTTTACGGTATGCCCGGGAAAAAGTGCTGTATTCTGCGAACCCGCTTTCCTGTGCTGCTTTTGTCACAGGCATTCCATTTGAGATCAGAGTACGTGCCATAAGAAGTCGCTTGTTTACAATATAATTATGAAGGGTATAGCCGGTTTCTTGTTTGAACTTCCGCATCAGATGGTACTTGCTTACATAATATCTGGCAGAAAGCGTTTCTACAGACAGATCTTCTTTCAGATTGTGGTTGATATACTGAAGGATACTGGCAATCTGCGAGTCAAAGGTGTAGGATTTTTTATCAAAAATGTACTGCTTTTCCAGAAAGATACGGTTCAGATAAACCATAAACTGAAGAAAAAGTGACTGTGTCAGGATTTCCCTTCCATATTCATCGGATTTTGCAGAATTTTCCAGTTCAAACAGGATGTCTTTCATCTTTTCCTGAAGAGCAGAATTCAGACGTACCAGATTATAGCTTCGGTCATTTGCTTTCTGGAAGCATTTCAGCAGTTCCTGCCAGGGAATATCGTTTTGGACCCAGAGAATAAAACGTTCATATGGAACAGATGAATCAATCTCCGGGCGGTGGATGGCATGGCGGTTTACCAGAAGAATGTCCCATGGTTTCAGTTGATAAGCTTTTCCTTCTATATGATAAGCAGCCTTGCCGGAGATGAAGATAACTACCTTGTGAAAATCATGATAATGGTAAGAGAATTCCTTTCTGGTCTGGTCTTTAAGATGAAAAAGTCGGAATTGTTCGTTCAGGTATCCTGTTTTTTCTGTCTGATAGAACTGTTCTGATAATAACATATCTGCCTCCGATATCTGCAATGATTATTTAATCGAATCAAGCAAGTCCCCTGTGGAGATTGTGAAAAGAAATAAGCAGTGGAAAGCAATAGGCGGAGGGAAAAGTTTGATTCATGGTATAATCATATCATTTAATGCGCAAATGTACAATTATTACTAAGAATGTAACAAATAGTAACGAATATATTTTATAATTTCTGAGAAAATATGCTACAAAGATATTGACATTATTACACGATAATAGTATCATGCAATTACAAAGTAATCGTAAAAACTTTGTAACTATTTCGAAATAGGGTAAAGAAATAGAAAACTGAACAGAGAGGAGTGATGCTGCTGTAAGGCTGTTATATCAGAGAACTGATATAATGGTCTTTTTTGTAACACTTACAGAGCATTTTTTGCAATATTTCAAGCATTTTACTCTATATACATGGTAAAAATAATAGAATATAATGAATATAAAGTCAGGATGTGATATGAGAAAATTACCTGACACAAAATTTAACCGAATCAAGTAAGTCCCCTGCGGAGGTTGCGAAGAGCAATAAGCAGTGGGTGGGGACTCAGACAAGTGGCGAAGTGAGTTGGAAAGATTGCCCGACAATTGATTATCGATGCAGATACAAAAGCGGGAAGTATCCGGGATTATAAATCAGAAGGAGAGATATGGTTATGGCAAATACAATTATTATGAGTAAATATCAGGGACTTGGAAACGATTATCTGATTCTTGATCCGAAGAAAAATCAGGTACAGCTTCAGGGAAAGAAGATTGCACTTCTCTGCCAGAGAGGATTTGGGCTTGGCGCTGACGGTGTGCTCTATGGACCGGTAGAAATTGATGGGAAATTGGGTGTGCGTATTTTTAATGCAGACGGAAGTGAATCTGCCATCAGTGGAAACGGCGTGCGTATTTTTGCCAAATATCTGATGGACAATGGATATATTACTGAGAAAAAATTTGACATTGAAGCTATGTCAGGCACGATTCATGTGGAATGCCTGAACAGCCGGGCAACGGAATTTAAAGTAAACATGGGAAAACCATCTTTTATCTCCAGCGATATCCCTGTTTCCGGTGAAGTTCGTGAAGTAATTAAGGAGAATTTCGTATTCCATGGAAAAGAATACAAGGCTACCTGCCTGACAGTTGGTAATCCACACTGCATTATTTTTACAGACAATGTAAGTGCAGAAGCTGTAAAGAATCTGGGACCTTATGTGGAAAATGCAGATGAATTTCCGGAGAGAATGAACCTGCAGATCTGCCGTCAGGTCGACAAGGGAAATCTGGAGATTGAAATCTGGGAAAGAGGCTCCGGATATACAAAGGCTTCCGGAACAGGAAGCTGTGCGGCGGCAGCGGCAGCCTATAAGCTGGGGCTGGTAGAATCCCGTATTAATGTAAATCAGCCAGGCGGAATGATACAGATCGATATGGAAGAGGACGGAACCATCTATATGACAGGAACAGTGGGATATATTGCAGATATAAGTGTTGCAGAGAGCTTCTTCTCATAAATTACACAGACTTTATGCGTAATTCAGTGTAAAGTATGATTACCCACAGTGTGAAATGTAACGATAAAGTTACTGTTCACATACCACTATCCCGCGAGGTGTTTTGGCATGAATATGCCAAAATCCCGAGACATACGAGCCAAAATTCCATTGCCGCAGGCAATCTGGAATGAATTTTGGCTACGTTACTGTGAACGGAGTGAACAGTAACACGATAAATGATCATTTCACGCTGTGGGTAATTCTTTGTTTGTAATTTGCTTAAAGATATGGTATTATTTTAAACGAATTATTTACCAGGACTGCTATAATCTATAGCAATTCAGTCGGTTATCCACAGGGAGTCCGACAGAGAATATTTATAATAAGAAAGTGGGTGAAGCTGTGGTTGAATTAGACCAGTTCAAGAGCATTCTTGCGACTTATACAGAACCATTAGTGGAAGTGAGGGATTCACTTTGACCTGGCTAACAAAGAGCAGAAGGTCGAAGAATTAGAGCGCGAAATGGAAGCGCCTGATTTCTGGGATGATGCAGAAGTTTCCCAGAAGAAAATGAAAGAATTAAAAGACATGAAAGATGACATGGAGACCTATCAGAATCTGGTTACACAGATGGAAGATATGGAAACCATGATCGAGATGGGATATGAGGAGAACGATCCTGCACTGATTCCTGAGATTCAGGAAATGCTGGATGAGTTTCAGAAGGATTTTGACAATATCCGTATCAAGACACTTCTTTCCGGAGAATATGACAGTGAGAATGCTATCATTAAGCTGAATGCAGGTGCAGGCGGAACAGAGGCCTGTGACTGGTGCGGTATGCTTTACCGTATGTACAGCCGCTGGGCAGATAAGAAAGGATTTACCCTGGAAGTGTTGGATTATCTGGACGGCGATGAGGCAGGTATCAAATCGGTTACTTTCCAGGTAAACGGAACAAATGCTTACGGTTATCTGAAATCAGAGAAGGGAGTTCACCGTCTGGTGCGTATTTCTCCTTTCAATGCAGCAGGTAAGCGACAGACATCTTTTGTATCCTGTGATGTTATGCCGGATATCAAGAAGGATCTGGATGTAGAGATCAATGACGATGAGATCCGTATTGATACTTATCGAAGCAGTGGTGCCGGCGGTCAGCATATCAACAAGACATCATCTGCCATCCGTATCACACATTATCCTACCGGAATCGTGGTACAGTGTCAGAATGAACGTTCTCAGCACATGAATAAAGATAAAGCCATGCAGATGCTGAAAGCCAAGCTGTATCTTCTCAAGCAGCAGGAGGCAGAGGAAAAACTCTCCGGTATCCGCGGTGAGGTGACAGATATCGGATGGGGAAATCAGATCCGTTCTTATGTTATGCAGCCATATACCATGGTAAAGGATCATCGTACAAACGAGGAGACCGGAAATGTGGATGCAGTACTTGACGGAGGAATTGATATTTTCATCAATGCATATCTGAAATGGATCGCACTGAAGAAATAAAAGAATAAAAAAGGCTGTCTGAAATCAGGACAGCCTTTTTCGTGTTGAGGCATAATGATTTTACACAATGATTCAGCAGAATATATTTCTTGCGTATTTTTGTGTGGTGTGATAATATATCCAGTGTGTAAAAACAAATGTCTTTAAAGAACGGACAGGTAAATTGATATGCAGAAACCAGTAACAGAGAAAAAGAAATATTTTGTAGTGAGGGAACGAGCAGTTCCGGAAGTCCTGCTGAAGGTGGTGGAGGCAAAGAAGCTTCTGGACTCCGGCAAAGTGGACACTGTACAGGATGCAGCAGAGCGCACAGGAATCAGCAGAAGCTCTTTCTACAAATACAAAGATGATATTTTTCCATTTCATGAAGAGACAAGGGGAAAGACGATCACCTTTATTATCCAGATGGATGATGAACCGGGGCTTTTGTCGGTTGTCCTGCAGACGATTGCACGGTTTCATGGAAACATTCTCACCATTCATCAGAGTATTCCTATCAATGGGATTGCCACACTTACTCTGAGTGTGGACATTCTTCCGGGCGAGGGGGATGCAGAAGCAATGGTAGAGACGATTGAACAGAATGAAGGAATTCATTATCTGAAAATATTAGGCAGGGAGTAAAAGAAAATGATCAATGTAGCAATTTTAGGATATGGCACAGTTGGAAGCGGTGTATTTGAAGTATTAAATGAAAATAAAGAGAGCATTTCCAGACGTGCCGGACAGGAACTTCATGTAAAATATGTTCTGGATCTTCGTGATTTTCCGGGACAGCCGGTAGAGAAGGTTCTGGTCCATGATTATGAACAGATCGTCAGTGATCCGGAAGTAGATATTGTAGTAGAGGTTATGGGCGGTGTGGAGCCTGCTTATACTTTTGTAAAGAAGGCACTTCTGGCAGGAAAAAATGTCTGCACTTCCAATAAGGCTCTGGTTGCAAAGCATGGCCGCGAGCTGATGGATATTGCAAAGGAAAAGAGCATTAACTTCTTATTTGAAGCAAGCTGTGGCGGCGGAATCCCGATCATTCGTGTCATCAATTCTTCCCTTACAGGAGATGAGATTGACGAAGTAACAGGTATCCTGAACGGAACTACCAACTACATGCTTTATAAGATGAGCACAGAAGGCTGTGAATTTGACACTGTATTAAAGGAAGCACAGCAGAAGGGTTATGCAGAGGCAGATCCTACCGCCGACGTGGAAGGATACGATGCATGCCGTAAGATCGCAATCCTTTCCTCTCTTGCTTATGAGAGATATTTTGATTTTGAAGATATTTATACAGAGGGAATTACAAAGATCACACCTGAAGATATGGAGTATGCTGCGAAGCTTGGCAGAACCATCAAACTTCTTGGAACCAGCCGCAGACTGGCAGATGGAACCTGTTATGCAATGGTAGCACCGTTTATGCTCGGCCAGAACAGCCCTCTTTACAGTGTAAATGATGTGTTTAATGCAGTATTTGTACATGGAAATATGCTTGGAGATGCCATGTTCTATGGAAGCGGTGCAGGTAAACTGCCTACAGCAAGTGCTGTAGTTGGTGATATTGTGGATGCCGCAAAACATCTCCATGTTAACATTGTGACAAACTGGAACAGCACTCCGGCAGTACTGAAACCACTGGATGAAGTGACAGGAAGATTTTTTGTGAGAATCAAAAAAGAAGCAGCAGAAGAAGCGAAGAAGGTATTTGGTGATGTTGAGATCATCAGCCTGGGACAGCTTCCACAGGAATGTGCATTTATCACTGATGAAATGACACAGGGAGCATTTGAAGAGAAACTGGCTCAGATCGGAGATCAGGTACTTGCAAAGATTCGAGTTAAAGATTGATAAACTGACAGATTTCGTGTATCATATAGTGTGCCTGATAAGGTGGACACTGATACAATACTTCAGATAAATATTTGTACAGTGATTGCTGTAAACAGAACAGGAAAGGGAAGATATGAGAATCTTCTCTTTCCTGTAAACTTATTATGGAGGAAGTAAAACAATGTTGATTGTCAAGAAATTTGGCGGTACATCGGTTGCAAATAAAGAACGTATCTTTAATGTTGCCAGCCGCTGTATAGAAGAGTACAGAAAAGGAAATGACGTGGTTGTCGTTCTGTCCGCAATGGGGAAATATACGGATGAACTGATCACCATGGCAAGGGATGTCAATGAGAAACCGCCGAAAAGAGAGATGGATATGCTCTTTACCATCGGAGAACAGATGTCTGTTGCACTGATGGCAATGGCGATGGATAAACTGGGAGTTCCTGCGGTTTCCCTGAATGCTTTTCAGGTTTCCATGCATACGACAAGCAGTCATGGAAATGCACGTTTAAAAAGAATTGATACAGAGCGTATCAGAAGAGAGCTGGACAGCAAAAAGATTGTAATAGTTACCGGCTTCCAGGGAGTTGACAAGTATGATGATTATACGACTCTTGGAAGAGGCGGTTCTGACACAACAGCGGTTGCTCTTGCGGCTGCTCTTCATGCAGATGCCTGTGAAATCTATACAGATGTAGATGGTGTTTACACAGCAGATCCGCGTAAGGTTCCGAAAGCAAGAAAGCTCAAAGAGATCACTTACGATGAAATGCTTGACCTTGCGACTCTCGGGGCAGGTGTGCTTCACAACCGTTCTGTGGAGATGGCGAAGAAATATGGCGTGCCGCTTGTGGTACGTTCAAGTTTAAACAACAGTGAAGGAACTGTGGTAAAGGAGGAAGTTACAGTGGAGAGAATGTTGATCAGCGGTGTTGCGCTGGATACAGATGCAGTGAGAATTGCGGTAATCGGATTAAAGGATGAGCCGGGTGTAGCTTTTAAATTATTTGATACCCTTGCGAAGAAGAATATTAATGTAGATGTGATCCTGCAGTCTATCGGACGTGCGGGCAGAAAGGACATTTCCTTCACAGTCGATGGAAATGATCTGGATGATGCAGTTGCAGTTCTGGATGCAAATCAGGCAAGACTTGGATTTGCAGAGCTTCATTCTGAGAGAAATATTGCGAAGCTTTCCATCGTAGGTGCAGGAATGATGAGTAATCCCGGAGTAGCTGCAAAGATGTTTGAGAGCCTCTATAATGAGGGCGTAAACATCAACATGATCTCTACATCCGAGATTCGTGTGACAGTTCTGATCAATGAAAAGGACGGCGTGCGCGCAATGAATGCAGTACATGATGCCTTTGGTCTGGCAGACTGATTTAGGAGAATTACATGACATCGAGACGTGAATTAAAAAACTATGCGAAGCAGGCCATGTCAGGAAAATATGGGATACTGATCCTGGCATTTGTTGCAGTTCAGGCACTGGCTCTGATCAGCAGCATGATATCCTCGGCTTTATTTCCGGGAGAGGAAACAATTGATATTGTGTTGTCGTATGCATTTACATTTATTCTGACTCTGCTGATCAATGTGGTAGCGGCAGGTATGAATTATATGTATCTGAATATTGCCAGAGGGAAAGTATATTCATTAAATGACCTGTTTTATTTTTACAGACATCATCCGGACAGAGTGATCGTTGCCGGATTTTTTATGGCAGTACTGAATCTGCTTACCATGCTGCCCTATACGATTTACAGTAATGCGAATCTTCCGGGTGAAGATGCTTCTGTGGAGGTGCTGATCACCTGGCTGTATACAGGTGTTGTTCTGATGATCGTTGGAATGATTGTTTATCAGATTCTGGTCATTCCTCTGGAGATGACTTATTATATTTTGGCAGATAAGCCGGAATTGAAAAGTACAGAGGCTATGAAAGAGAGTCTGGAGATGATGCATGGAAACTTCGGAAGATATCTGATGCTGAAGATAAGCTTTATCCCATTGATGTTTCTTTCTGTTTTTACATTCTATATTGCACTTTTGTGGATATTTCCATATATGGCCATGACAGAAGTAATGTTCTATCGTGATCTGACAGGGGAGCTTAAAGTGCAGAAAGAGGAAGAAGAACGTGTGGCACGAGACTATGTGAATCCCATGTTTGACAGCTATTCACAGAACGAACAGCCACAGGAAGATCAGACGCATCCGCAGCAGTTCTGGAGTATGCCGGAAGAACCGGTTTCTTATGAAAACGAAGATGAACAGAATATTACAGACAACACGGAAATGCAGAATGTTCAGGCAGATATGGATGATAAAAAAGAGCAGAATGATTCATCACCAAAAGAAGAGGAAGAAGACAACGAACCGAAACCATGGGATGAATATTTTGACAGTCTGAAATAAAAATACAGTTTATTAAATTGAAGACCTTTTTGCTATGATAAGTATTATGATATCAGGGTTAAAATACCTTTTGGCCCTGACATCATATTATCAGAAGAAAAAGGTCTTTTCTATAGCAATTCAAGAAAAGGGAAAGGGTTTTTACGATTATGAATACAAATGAGATCAGTGGAAAGCGTCAATTGGAATTTTTGGCAGATTTTGATTATATCAGAGAGGCAGGAACTGCAGGAGAAGAAAAAGCAGCAGAAAGGATTCAGAAAACTCTGTACAGTTTTGGCGTGGAGAGTCATCTGGAAGAATTTTCTTTTGATACCTTTCAGATAAAAAAAGCAAAGCTGAAAGTAACAGAGCCATACACAAAAGAATACACAGTAACCGGATATGGAAGATGCGGAAACACAGCAGAGGACGGGCTGGAAGCACCATTTGCGTATGCAGAGAACGGTGATGATATCAGCCTTGCACATGTCAGCGGAAAGATTGTTATGGTAAATGATCCAGTGAGAAAAGATATGTACCGGAAGCTGGTGAAAGCCGGTGCTGTGGGATTCATCAGTATTGCAGGTTCTCCGTTAGATGAAGGCGTGGATCTGGTTCCACGTGCATACGCTCTGCCAAAGAATCTGCCGGGAGAAGAGAAAAAAGAAGCAGGAAGAGAAGCTGTCAATTATGATAACAGGATTCCTGGCGTAAGCATTCATTACAAAGATGCTATCGAACTGGTGACGAAAGGTGCATCTCAGGTATGTTTATCTGTAGAGCAGGAGACAGTAACACGTACATCCCGTAATGTAGTGGCACGTATCGAGGGGACAGATAAGGCAGAGGAAATCCTGACTCTGACTGCACATTATGATTCTGTTCCGGAGGGACCGGGGGCGTATGATAATATGTCCGGAGCAGCGATCATTATGGAACTGTGCAGATATTTCCATACACACAGACCACGCAGAACAATGGAATTCATATGGTTTGGAGCAGAAGAGAAAGGTCTGCTGGGAAGTCAGAATTATATCAAAATTCATGAAAATGAACTTTCGGCACATCGTTTTAACATGAATGTAGATCTTGCCGGACAGCTTGTTGGCGGAACTGTGGCAGGTGTCACAGGTGATGCGTCTGTCTGCAGCATGATTACATACATGGCTCATGAAATCGGTATCGGAATGTCAACGAAGAACCAGATATGGGGAAGTGATTCCAATACTTTTGCATGGAAAGGAATCCCTGCAATGACGCTGAACAGAGATGGGTTTGGCATGCATACCCGTCACGACACCATTGCACTGCTGTCAGACTGGTCACTGGAGAGAAGTGCAGTTCTGCTCGGCTATATTGCAGACAGACTGGGAAATATTGAAAGCTTTCCGTTTGAACGGAAAGTGCCGGAGGAATTTATTGCACAGCTTAATGAATATTTTGGGTAATTTACTTTTTATACGTTGTTATCCTGTGGGATTTTGACATATGTATGCCAAAATCCCGCACTTGACAAATCACTGCCAGATTGATACCCTATCACAAGAGCGTTTTTGATGATAAAAAATCAATCTGAATTCTGACAAGTGTGCCGACAAGTTGATTCTTGAAACAATCTTGCAGGATAAATTTTTTTATTTCAAGGCGGAGGAAGGAGGCGTAGCGGTGACTACGGCGACCGACGACAACGCGGAAATAAGAAATTTAGACGCAAGATTGTTCGAGAAATCAACTTGTTGGCACACAAGCAACAAGAGGAGAGAAACAAATAATGGATATTATTCAGGTAATCACACAGGAATTGAAGGTGGAGAAATGGCAGGTAGAAGCCGCAGTCAAATTAATTGACGAAGGCAACACCATCCCATTCATTTCCCGATACAGAAAAGAAGCAACAGGTTCCCTTAATGATGAGCAGCTTCGTGCACTCTTTG
>SKEE01001874.1_pt1 | contig 15826 bp, 18 predicted proteins | sample 4826661 | NCBI WGS metagenome assembly SKEE01 (sample SAMN11008817, study PRJNA524170) | human gut metagenome | biome: Human fecal sample; material: Feces; isolation source: fecal sample from pouch patient p20 | host: Homo sapiens | place: Israel: Tel-Aviv | collected 2016-11-14
TCAGTTTTTTCCGGTGTAGCCCACTTCTTTGGGGTTAAAAGGGGCGAGCAGCCCCTTTTTCGTGGCTCCAGCGCGTCGAAATCGCTGGCACTTTTCTGGTTCTCTTTTGGTGTCAAAAGAGAACATCTCCCGTCTACTGCCTCTACCCTTCCTCCTCCACCCTGCGGATGGCTTCTTTAATGGTGGTGTAGGCAAAGCCGCGGCGCTGCAGCGCCGCCACCACAAGGTCGCGGCGGCCGATAGCAAGCTTTTTGCGGTAGCGGCTGTCCACCAGCGCGGCGGCGGCTTCCAGCTCCGGGTCGTCGCCGTCCTCCGGGGCGTAGACCGCTTCCAGCGCACCTGCCACCTCGGCGGGGGCAAGCCCCTTCTGGCGCAGGCTCTGGGCGGCGGCGCGGCGGCTTTTGCGGGCAGCCAGCAGACTGTGTGCCCGTGCTTCGGCGTAGCGGGCATCGTTCACATAGTCCAGCTGCACCATCTCCGCCACAGCGGCGGCAGCGGCCTGTTCGGTATAGCGGCGGCACAGCCGCTCATACAGCATATTGGCAGAAACCTCCTGCCCGGCCAGCGTTTCCAGCGCACTCGCCCGCGCCTTGGCGGGGTCTGCACACTTTTCCGCATCCGGGCGGGGTCGGCGGCGGTAGAAGGCCATTTAGTCCTCCACCATGATATCCAGCTCGCTCTCGCTGCTGCGGACGGGTGCCTTGACCACCGGCTCTTTTGCGGCGGCAGGGTCGGCGGGCTTCTCCGCTGCGGCGGCTGCGGCGCGGCCTGCCGGACGGCGGGTGGCGTACAGCTTATCGGCGTTGGCGCGGATCTGCCCCTCGATGTCATTGGCGATCTCGGGGTTGTCCTTCAAAAACTGCTTGGCGTTGTCGCGGCCCTGACCCAGACGGATATCGTCGTAGTTGAACCATGCGCCGCTCTTCTGCACGATGCCCAGCTTGACGCCCACGTCAATGAGCTCGCTCATTTTGGAGATGCCCTCACCGAACATGATGTCGAACTCGGCTTCACGGAACGGCGGAGCCACCTTGTTCTTGACGATCTTGGCACGGGTGTGGTTGCCGATGAACTGGCCGGAGGAGTCCTTCAGACCCTCCACGCGGCGGATGTCGATACGCACCGAGGCGTAGTACTTCAGGGCGCGGCCGCCGGTGGTCACCTCCGGATTGCCGTACATGACGCCCACCTTCTCACGCAGCTGGTTGATGAACACACAGACCGTGTTGGTCTTGCCGATGACGCTGGTCAGCTTGCGCATGGCCTGACTCATCAGACGTGCCTGCAGACCCACATGGCTGTCGCCCATCTCGCCCTCGATCTCGGCGCGGGGCACCATGGCGGCTACCGAGTCCACTACGATGGCGTCGATGGCACCGGAGCGCACCAGCGCTTCGCAGATCTCCATGGCCTGCTCGCCGGTGTCCGGCTGGCTGACCAGCAGGTTGTTGATATCCACACCCAGCGCCTCGGCATAGGTGGGGTCCAGTGCGTGCTCAACGTCGATAAAGGCCACCTCGCCGCCCTTCTTCTGGGCTTCGGCAAGGATGTGCAGTGCCAGCGTGGTCTTACCGCTGGATTCCGGGCCGTACACCTCGATGATGCGCCCGCGCGGAACACCGCCCACGCCCAGCGCCAGATCCAGCCCCAGACTGCCGGTGGAAATGGCATCCACCTGCATGGAGGCGTTGTCGCCCAGCTTCATGACGGCACCCTTGCCGAACTGCTTTTCGATCTGCGCCAGCGCCGTAGCCAGCGCATCCTTCTTGGCTTCCGGCTCGGTCTTTTGGGTAGCCGGTGCAACGTTGTTGTTCTGATTTTTTGCCATAGCCTGCTGCTCCTTTTATCCTTTGGGCCCGCAGAGGGCGGGCTGTCCTTCGCTTTCCTTCTTAGTATAACACAAAATCAAAATATTACAACAAGAAGTTGTTTGTTTTTTCCAATTTATTTTGCGCGATGGGCGATCACACAGCGGTCGTTGCCGCCAAAGTCCTGTATGCAGCGGATATCTGCCCATCCGTTCTCTGCCAGCAGGGCGCTTACAGCTTCCCGCTGCTGCCAGCCGATCTCCAACACCAGCGCCCCGCCGGGGCACAGCGCATTTTGGTAGTGCTGCGCCAGCGCCCGGTAGAACACAAGGCCGTCCTCCCCCGCTTCCAGCGCCATAGCAGGCTCCTGCGCCACCTCGGGCTGCAGCTGCTCCATCTCTGCGGCGGTCAGGTAGGGCGGGTTCGAGACGATGAGCTCCAGCTGCCCCTCCGGCAGGGTTTCCCAGTAGGTGAAGAGGTCTGCCTGCACCGGCTGCACCGCGTAGACGGGCTTTTTGCCTGCCCGCAGCGCGTTCAGCGCCGGGCCCCAGTCCAAGGCCGGGGCATCTGCCTGTTCAAGCGCAGAGGGTTCCAGCACGTTCTCGGTCTGTCTGCCCTGCCCGGTCAGAGCGCAGCGGGCGTTCTTTTCCAGATAGACAAAGGCCGCAGGGCTTTTTTCCACGCAGGTCACCTGCGCGGCGGGACAAAAGCGCTTGACCCCCAACCCCAGACAGCCTGTCCCGGCGCAGAGGTCCAGCACCCGGGGCGATTCGATGCCCGCAAGGGTCTCGGCTGCGGCCTGCGCCACCACCTCGGTATCTGCCCGGGGGCAGAGCACCCCGGGGCCTACCGCCAGCTCAAAATCTAAAAAGCTCCAGCTGCCGCAGAGGTATTGCAGCGGCTCCCGCGCGGCGCGGCGGGTGCAGAGCACTTCCAGCGCCGTCGCCTGCTCTGCGGTCAGCGGACGGTCGGAAAGCCGCACGTCCCGCCCGGTCGCCAGCCGGAACAGCTCCCGCGCGTCAAAGTCCGCGTCCGGGCAGCCTGCGGCGGTCAGCCGCTGTTCCACCTCCCGCACCGCTGTGCGGGGGAGCATTGCTTCGTTTACCATTTGCCTTCCTCCGGGTTTTCGGGCAGCACGGGGGTGATGGCGGCAATGGCTACCTCGATCATGCTGTCGTCCGGCTCAAAGACGGTAAGATGCTGCACCCAGATGCCCGGCTGACGGATGATGCGGGTAGCAATATTGTCCGACCGGCCGCACCACTTGAGCAGCTCATAGCTGATGCCCATGACCAGCGGCAGCAGCAGCAGCTTGCACACCACCCGCAGACCAATACTGCCCCACGGCAGCACGCTGTACAGAAACACACTGACAATGACTACCAGAATGAGGAAGCTGGTGCCGCAGCGGGGATGGAAACGGGTATACTTGCGCACATTCTCCACGGTCAGCGGGTCGCCCGCCTCGTAGCAGGCAATGGTCTTGTGCTCTGCGCCGTGGTACTCAAACACCCGGTGGATCTCCTTCATTTTAGAGATGCCCACCATATAGGTCAGGAAGATGGCCACCTTCAGCACGGCTTCCAGCACCACCTTGCCCCAGCGCCCCAGCGGCAGCAGACGGTTCACCCCGCCCACAAGGAAGGTGGGCAGCACAGTGAACAGCAAAATCGCCAGCAGACCGCCCAGCACCGCCGCCACGGTCAGCAGCGCGTTCTCGGCTTTCTCGCCCAGATGCTCCCCCACCCATTTTTCAAAGGCGTTCTCCTCCTCGGCGGGGTCGTAGTCGTCCCCCATGCTTACCTGTGCCGAGTACATCATGTAGCGGTAGCCCACGATCATGCTCTCGATCATGGAAATGGCGCCGCGCACCAGCGGGATCTTCGTCCATACCCCGTGGGCGGGGGTGGGGTCGAGTTTTGTCTCAATGGTGCCGTCCGGTTTGCGCACGGCACAGCACATCTGTTTGGGGCCGCGCATCATGATGCCCTCCATCAGTGCCTGCCCGCCCACGCTGGTCTTAAAGCGTTCCTGTTTAGGTTGATTCATTGGTTTCTCCCGATATCCGTCCCTGCCGCTTGCAGCAAAGAACGGTCTTTTTTGTATTTTATCCGGGGCATATCCCCGCGCAAAGCTCATTCTAGCACACAAATGTGACAAAATCTGTGTTCTGGGGGCATTGCTCACGCCTTATGGTACAGCGGCAGACCCAAGGTGACCACGGTGCCGCGCCCGAGGGTGCTTTTGATATCCAGCGTGCCGTCCAGTGCGGTCATGATGGAATCCACCAGCGCCAGACCGATGCCGCTGCCGCGCACCGAGTTGCTGCCCTTGTAGAACTTGGTCTTTACGTTTTCCAGATCCTCCGGCGGAATGCCGCGTCCCTGATCGATGATCTCCACAAAGGCTTTGTACTCCCCTGCCCACAGCTTGACCGTGATACGCCCGCCGGGGGCAGAGTACTTGATGGCATTGTCCAGAATATTGATGAACACCTGCCGCAGACGGTCCGGGTCGGCGTAGACGGGGATCATCTCCTCAGGCTCGGTGTAGTGGAGCAGCAGCCCCTCCTGCCGGATGCGTGCCTCGCAGAAGAGCACCGCATCGGTCAGCTCTGCCACCAAGTCCAGCGGGCGGCACTCCATGCGGATGCGTCCGTTCTGCAGACGGCTGAAATCCAGCAGCTCCTCCACCATATTGTTCAGCCGCCCGGTCTCGTTGTTGATGATCTCCAGCCCCTTGCGGTAGTTCTCGTCGGTGGGGTCGTCCAAGGTCATCAAGGTCTCCACCCAGCCCCGGATGGAGGTAAGCGGGGTGCGCAGTTCGTGAGACACCGAGCTGATGAACTCGTTCTTCATCTTCTCGGTCTCTTCCAGACCCTCAGCCATCTGGTTGATAGTGCCGCGCAGCCGGTCCACCTCGTCGTGGGGGTCGCCGGTCAGGGGCAGACGCACATCCAGTTCGCCCCGGGCGATGCCGGCGGCGGTGCGCTCCACCTGCCCCAGCGGCACCACGATGCCCCGCACAAAGTACAGTCCGGACATGACCGTGAACAGCAGGATCGCCACCGCAAGGAACACACTGACGATGACGGCGTTTTTGACCTGCCGCTCCACCAGCGCCAGACTGGTGACCAGCCGCAGAGCCGCCACGTCCTCGGCGTCGTAGGGCACCAGCGAGCAAGCCGCCATGACCATCTCGCCGGACTGGGTGCGGTACACCGCCACGCCCAGACCATCCGGCGCACCGAGCGCCTGTTCAAAGTCCCTGCTGCTGACGATGCCCTCCGCGTCCGTACCGCTGGAGGAGGCGATGACGCTGCCATAGCTGTCCAGCAGCATGAACTCGTATTTATCCTTATCGGCAAACTGTTCCACCATGCGCCGCAGCGCCAGACTGCGGCTGACCGCCGCGCTCTGGGCGGTATCGCCGGTATACATTTTCAGCTGACCGGTCACCGAGGAGAAGCGCCGATACATGATCTGCTGCACACTGCCGTAGTAGCTGCGGGTATAGCTGTACAGAAACATTGCTTCGGCCAGCAGCACTACCAGTACGGTGATGAGCAGATTGCCCCGCAGCCAGCGGCGGGTGATACCGCTTCGCATAACAGTGTCCTCCTTTCGGTGAGATTTAGAACGAACTCCCTCAGTCAAAACCTGACGGTTTTGCCAGCTCCCTCGGAGAGGGAGCCTCTGGCGCAGCCGGAAGGTTTACGTTTTGACCGGAAAGCTTTCCGCCATGCCAAAGGCCCCATCCCAGAGGGGGCTGGCATCGCGCAGCGATGACTGGGGGAGTTTTTATAGCAAGCGCGCCTGAGGGGGCAGGTTTTATTCTTCCCACCGGTAGCCATAGCCCCACACGGTCATGATGTGGGCGGGGTGGCTGGGCTCGTCCTCCACCTTCATGCGCAGGCGGCGGATGTTCACATCCACGATCTTTACGTCGCCGAAGTAATTTTCGCCCCAGACGCCTTTCAGGATCTTTTCACGCACCAGCGCGGTGCCCGGGTTGCGGAAGAACAGCTCCATGATCTGGAACTCCACCTGTGTCAGTTCAATGGGCTGACCGGCCTTCAGCAGAACGCGGCGGTTCTCGTCCAGCACAAACTCGCCGCTGGTCAAAGTGCCCAGCGGGGTATTCTCCCGGCTCTCCCCTTCCTTGGTGCGGATCACGCGGCGGCACAGCGCTTCCACCCGCGCCAGCAGTTCGCTGACGCTGAAAGGCTTGGTCATGTAATCGTCTGCGCCGATGGACAGCCCGCGGATCTTATCCTGCTCCTGCCCCTTGGCGCTGAGGATGATGATGCCGATCTGCTGGTCGGTGCGGCGGATGGTCTCGCACAGCGAGAATCCGTTCATGCCCGGCAGCATCACGTCCAGAATGGCGGCATCGCAGCCGGGTTTCTGCGCCAGCAGCGGCAGGGCGGCTTCGGCGCTTTCAGCCTCCACCACCTCCATCCCCGCATGGCGCAGGTTCAGGGCGATCATATCGCGGATATTGGTTTCATCTTCTACAACAAGCACTCGTACCATGCAGCATCCTCCATTCCTTAATTCAGCAGATACAACGCCTTGGAAAGGCGATAGTTTGTGTCGGCAAGCAAAACGTCCGGGCCCATTCTGGCCTGCAGCTGGCGGGACGCCACCACGCCGAGCCTTGTCCAGCCGGTAGAGTTGGCCGAGGTCCTTGCCAGCCGTACCGTCAGCACCAGCTCATCCTCGTCTACGGTGCGCAGCTCCACTGCACCGTCATATTCCTCGCTGTCGGTCAGTTTCAGGTTGCCCTCCCACTCGGCGGGCAGCTCGATATAACAGTTGGTCTCCTCGTCCAGCAGGCCAAAGCTTTTTTCCGGGTGGCTGCTGGTGTAGTCCATCCAGACGATAAAATCCATGCGACGGCTCTGGCTCAGGTTCAGCAGACCCGCCTCGTCCGGCTGGGTGGGGATCTCCACGATGCCGTCTCCGTCCAGATCCCGGCTGACCAGCGTGGGTACATTGCGCAGAGAGGCGTTATACAGCCGCTGGCTGCTGATCCTTGTGGCGGGCACCATTTGCTGGCTGTTCTCATCGTAGCACAACAGCACCGAAGCCAGATTGTTGCCGGAAATGCCGGTCCAGCCGTCCAGCACCAGATAATGCCGCCCGTCTGCGCCTGCACCCGCCGCCACCGAAGCGCAGCCGGAAAACTTATCTGCGGAAAGGCCGTTGACCGCCACCTGCCGGAAGCTGCCCTCCCGGTCTGCGGTCAGCAGCTCGATCTGCACACTGCCGTCCTCCTGCGTGGACATCAGGATCAGATCCTGACTGCTGCCGCCGGTGATATTTTCCACCAGATACTGCTCGTACTGCTGCTCGAGAATGGTGGACAGAGTGCCGTCCTGATAAGAGTACACCGCCAGATAGTGGTCATTCTGGGCAGCGGTATAGCCCACCACCAGCTGGCAGCTGTCTGTATCCTGCAGCTGGGCAAGGCTGACGTTCTCCACCGTTTCGGCAAGGCCTTCCACGCTCTGGCGCACCTGCCAGCTTCCGGCATCATCCCGCTGCAAAATGGCTATGCAGACGTTGGCGGTCTGGGCGGTGGTATACAGCACCGCCGCATCCTGCTGACCATCGCCGTCCAAGTCCTGCAGCACAAAGGGAGAAAGCAGCTCGCCCTGAATGGGATATTTCAGCTGGGCGCTCTCCCCCAGCCAGTCGTTCAGGGCAGTTTGCAGCGCGCCGTAATCGCCGGAAAGCTTCGGGGCACGCAGCAGTTCCTCTACCTGTGCCTTTTCGTTGGCCGGCAGCACGGTCTGGCAGCTGCACAGCACAAAGCACAGCAGCGTGCACAGCACCAGCCGCAGCCTGTGGGTTCTGTTCATACCGGTCAACCTCCTTCCGGGCATAAAAAGCTATTTTCAGTATACCACACTTTGCGGACACAAAAAAGGGGTTGGGCATATCTGGCGCTTGCGCGGGAGACGATTTTGAATGCGCGCCGCGTTGCTCTGCGCATAGTCAGCGGAAAGATTATTTTTAATAGAGCAATGCCGGAGCGTCTGCGGACGCTCCGGCATTGCATTTTCACGGGAGGGGTCGTGGAAGGAAACGGCAGCTGCCGCGCCGCTTTCTGCGAAAGCGCGGCGCTGCGAGGGATTACCCCTTCCGTCATCGCCTACGGCGATGCCACCTTCCCCAAGGGGACGGCTTTTCGCGGTGGCGGAAACCTTGCGGCAGCACCGAAAGGCGCCCCCTTGGGGGAGCTGTCGCGCAGCGACTGAGGGGGTAACCCCCTATAAACAAAAAAGAAACCACTGCACAAAGCTGTGCAATGGTTTCTCTTGTTACTGTATCAAACAGTCAGAGCAGGATCAGACGAGCTCCAGAACTGCCATCTCAGCTGCATCGCCGCGGCGAGCGCCGATCTTGATGATGCGGGTGTAGCCGCCGTTGCGGTCAGCGTACTTGGGGCTGATCTCATCAAACAGCTTCTTTGCAACATCTTCCTTGGTGATGTAGGCGTAGACCTGACGCTTGGTGTGCAGGTCGCTGGCCTTACCCAGGGTGATCATCTTCTCGGCCATGGAACGAACGTCCTTGGCGCGAGTGACAGTGGTCTCAATCTTGCCATTCTCTAACAGGTAGGTAACCATAGCGCGCATCATAGCGTTGCGGCTGTCGCTGGTTCTACCGAGCTTTCTGGTACCGGGCATCCCGTTTCACTCCTTAAATTATTTTAGTTATTCGTCATCCGTGTTCAGCTTGAAGCCGAGGGAGTCCAGCTTTGCCATGACTTCCTCCAGGCTCTTGCGACCGAGGTTACGGACCTTCATCATCTCGTCCTCGCTCTTGCTGACCAGATCTTCCACCGTGTTGATGCCTGCGCGCTTCAGGCAGTTGAAGGAACGCACGCTCAGATCCAGCTCTTCGATGGTCATCTCCAGAGCCTTCTCCTTGTCGTCGTTGGTCTTTTCTACCATGATCTCAGCGCCGGCGGCCTCGTCCGACAGGTTGACGAACAGGTTCAGGTGCTCGGTCAGCACACGGGCAGCCAGAGAAACAGCTTCCTGTGCGTTGATCGTGCCATCGGTCCAAACCTCAATGGTCAGCTTGTCGTAATCAATGGCCTGTCCAACACGGGTGCTCTCGACGTTATAATTCACCTTGAGCACAGGGGTGTAAATGCTGTCAACGGGAAGGGTGTTGATATCGTTCTTCTCGATGATAGCCTGTTTGTTGCGCTCTGCGGGCACATAGCCGCGACCCTTGTCGAAAGTCAGCTCCATAACGAGCTTGGCACCCTCGCCCAGAGTTGCAATGTGCCACTCAGGGTTCAGAATTTCGATGTCGTCGCCCTGCTTGATGTTGTCAGCAGTGACCTCACAGGGACCAACTGCCTCAACACGCACTGTCTTCGGACCATCAGTGTACAGCTTTGCAGCAATACCCTTCAGGTTCAGGACAATTTCGGTAACGTCTTCCTTGACGCCCTCAATGGTGGAGAACTCGTGGACCACACCGTCAATCTTGACGCTGGTCACGGCGACACCGGGCAGAGAGGAAAGAAGCACACGACGCAGGCTATTGCCCAGTGTGATGCCAAAGCCACGCTCCAGAGGTTCTGCCACGAATTTACCGTAGCGGCCGTCCGGGGACAGGCTTGCCGTTTCGATCTTGGGACGTTCAATCTCCATCATATCTATGCCCTCCTTGTCAAACCGGTGTTTCCACCGGCCCATTATTGAATTCTTTCAAAAAAAGAATGCGAAAGCGTGCCATCCAAAAGGAAGGCAGTGCCTTCTTAATGGATTACTTGGAGTACAGCTCGACGATGAGGTGCTCTGCGACTTCGTAGTCGATATCGCTGCGCTCGGGCAGCTTAGCGACAACGCCCTTCAGAGAACCGGTCTCGCGGTTCAGCCATGCGGGCAGAGCCACGACGGGAGCCTCGGCACCGGTCAGCTTTGCAAACTTTGCAGAGCTGCGGCTGGACTCGCGCACTTCGATCACATCGCCGGCCTTCACCTGGTAAGAGGGGATGTTGACCTTCTTGCCGTTGACGGTGAAGTGAGCGTGGGACACCAGCTGACGAGCGTCGCGGCGGGTCTGAGCAAAGCCCAGACGGAACACGACGTTGTCCAGACGGCACTCCATGATCTGGAGCAGGTTCTCACCGGTCTTGCCGGGGCGAGACTCTGCCTTCAGGTAAGCGTTGTGGAACTGCTTCTCCAGAACGCCGTAGATGAACTTGACCTTCTGCTTCTCCTTCAACTGAGATGCGTACTCAGACTGCTTCTTGCGGACGTTGCCGTTGGAGTTGCGGGTGGTATTCTTCTTTGCATAGCCCATGACCGCAGGAGAAATGCCCAGGGCCTTGCAACGCTTTGCGATAGGCTGCGTATTCTTTGCCATAATTCAATTTCCTCCTTCGATCAGACACGACGGCGCTTCGGGGGACGGCAGCCGTTGTGGGGGATGGGAGTCACGTCCTTGATCAGGGTGACTTCCAGACCGGTAGCCTGCAGCGCACGGATAGCGGACTCGCGGCCAGCGCCGGGGCCCTTGACGTAAACTTCAACAGTCTTCATGCCGTGCTCGATAGCAGTCTTGGCTGCGGTCTCGGCAGCGGACTGAGCTGCGAACGGGGTGCTCTTGCGGCTGCCACGGAAGTTCAGGGAGCCGGAGGAGCACCAAGACACTGCATTACCCTGCAGGTCGGTGATAGTAACGACAGTATTGTTGAAGGTAGACTGGATGTGAGCCTGACCAGCAGCAATGTTCTTGCGCTCTTTCCGCTTCATGCGGACATTTGCGCCCTTCTTGGCGTTATTTGCACTTGCCATTTCTCAAATCCTCCTTACTTCTTCTTGTTTGCGACAGTGCGCTTGGGACCCTTGCAGGTACGAGCATTGGTCTTGGTGCGCTGGCCGCGGCAGGGCAGATTCTTGCGATGGCGGGTGCCACGGAAGGACTGGATCTCGACCAGACGCTTGATGTCCAGAGCCACGTTGCGGCGCAGGTCGCCTTCAACGAGGATGTTTGCCTGATCGATGTAGTCACGGATCTTAGCCTCTTCGTCCAGAGTCAGATCTTTGACGCGGGTATCGGGGTTGATGCCAGTTGCTTCCAGGATCTTGTTAGCAGTGGTCTGGCCGATACCATAAACGTAGGTGAGACCCACCTGAACGCGCTTCTCGCGGGGCAGGTCAACGCCGGCAATACGTGCCATAGTAGTTTCCTCCAAAAATCATCCCATGTCAGTGTCGGGGTCTGCGCCGGGACTCTACGCACTTGACCCCCAGGCGCCCGAATTAGCCCTGGCGCTGCTTGTGCTTGGGGTTCTGGCAGATGACCATCACGCGGCCTTTGCGGCGGATGACCTTGCACTTTTCGCAGATGGGTTTCACGGAAGGCTTGACCTTCATGATGTTGAACCTCCTTTTGGTTGATGCCCTGACGCTTATTTGGAGCGCCAGGTGATGCGGCCCTTAGAAAGATCATAGGGCGACATTTCCACGGTTACCTTGTCCCCGGGCAGGATACGGATGAAATTGGTCCGCAGCTTGCCGGAGATGTGCGCTAAGAGGATGTGACCGCTGGGAGTGAGCTTCCCGGTGTTCTTATCCTCGCTCAACATTTCCACCTTAAAGATGGCGTTGGGCATGGCTTCACGCACAATGCCTTCGATCTCGATGACGTCTTCTTTAGACAAGCTATTTGCCTCCTCATTGGATCTGCTCAGTTTGTCATAATTGAGCACCGGTGCTCCCGCCCCTAAAAACAGAAAGCACTGCATTCTTCCGTGCCTGCGCCCGTTTTTGTGCAGTTTGCCGCTTCTCTTTTCAAGAGTTTTCACGCCGATTCCCAGACGGACAGGTGGCGATGAGCGCCACATACTTCATCTCCTGCGGCACAAAATCCGCAAAACGGGCAGACTGAGCCTGTCCGTCGAGGAAGTATCTGGCTTCCACAGCCATTTATAGATTATACACCTTTTGTTGTCAATTTGCAAGAGGTTTTTTCCGTATTTCCGATAAAAAATTATTCTGTGTAAAAGCTCTTTTCTGCTACGTCCGGCTTTCGCGGTTCTCCACCGTGAAGGTGAAACTTTTTCACGAAAACTTGTCACAATTGCACAAATTGCAGGGTGGAGGAGCGGAAAAGGCCGTCTGCCGTTTCTCCGCAGACAGCCTTTTCAGACAGACAAAACGATTTAAAATGCCCTCCGCATCGCTCTGGGCATAATCAGAGGAAGGATTATTTTTATTTTTGCGTTTGTCGCGCTCTGCGGAGCGCTCCAAACGCATTTTCACGCAGAGGGGTCGTAGCGGGAGACGACATTTGCAGTGCCGCTTTCGGCAGTGCTGAAGCCACCCCCTCAGGCTCACTACGTTCGCCAGCTCCCCCAAGGGGACGCCTTTGCACTGTGCCGGAAACTTTACCGTTATGCCAAGGGCTCTCCCTTTGGGAGAGCTGGCAAAGCCGACAGGCTTTGACTGAGAGGGCGAGCCCACTAAGGCAAAAGAAGCCGCCGCACATCGTCTGTGCAGCGGCTCCTTTTAATGGTTGCTTACTTCAGGCTGAAGGTGGCCGGGTCAAAATCCGGGTCATCCCAGCTGCGGGTCATGATCTCGGTGCGGTCCTTCAGGATAGCGATGGAGTGCTCAAAGTGAGCAGCCAGCCCGCCGTCCTTGGTCTTGACAGTCCAGCCGTCGCTGAGCTGCTTGATCTTGTAGTCACCCTGACAGATCATCGGCTCGATGGCGATGGTCATGCCGGGCACCAGACGGGGCCCGCGGCCCTGATGGCCGTAGTTGGGCACCTCGGGGTCCTCATGCAGTTCCTTGCCGGTGCCGTGACCCACAAAGTCACGCACCACAGAGAAGCCCGCGTCCTCGCAGTAGCTCTGCACGGCGTAGCCGATATCGCCGATGCGGTTGCCCGCCACGGCCTGCTCAATACCCTTGTACAGAGAAGCCTTGGTCACCTCCAGCAGGCGCTGGGCTTCCAAGTCCACCTTGCCCACCGCATAGGTGCAGGCGTTGTCGCCGTTGAAGCCGTCCACCTTGGCACCGGTGTCAATGCTCACGATGTCACCCGGGCGGATGACGATATCGTGAGAGGGGATGCCGTGGATGACGGTATCGTTCAGGCTGATGCAGGCTGTACCGGGAAAACCGTACAGACCCTTGAAGTTGGGGATGCCGCCGTGCTTCACGATGAAGTCGTAGATCAGCTTGTCCAGCTCCCAAGTGGTCATGCCTGCTTCGATGTGCTCTCCGCCGTACTTCAGGGCAGCTGCGCTCAGAGCGTTTGCCCGGCGCATACCGTCCAGCTCTTTTGCATTTTTGATCTGGATCACGCTTATGCCTCCAAAGCCTTCATGACTTCAGCCGTAGTCTCCTCGATGGAGGGGCAGAACTTGATCTCTGCCAGCTTGCCGCGGGTGCGGTAGAACTCCACCAGCGGCTCGGTCTGCTCATGGTAGGCTTTCAAACGATCCAGCACGGTTGCGGGCTGGTCGTCCTTGCGGATGACGGTCTTGCCGCCGCACAGGTCGCAGACGCCCTCCACCTTGCTCTTCTTGTTCAGGATGTGGTAGCTTGCACCGCACTTCTCGCAGACGCGGCGGCCGCTCATGCGCTCCACGATCACGCTGTCCTCAACCTGCAGTTCCAGCACCTTGTCGATGCGGATGCCCATGGTCTCGATGGCCTCTGCCTGTGCAATGGTGCGGGGCACGCCGTCCAGAATGAAGCCGTTGGCGCAGTCAGCCTGTGCCAGACGCTCCTTCAGGATGCCGATGATGACTTCATCGGGCACCAGAGCACCGGCGTCCATAAAGCTCTTGGCCTTCAGACCCATCTCAGTGCCCTCCTTGACAGCAGCACGCAGGATGTTGCCGGTGCTGATGGAAGGGATGTTCAGCTTTGCGCAGATGATTTCGGCCTGCGTGCCTTTGCCTGCGCCGGGTGCGCCCAACAGGATCAGATTCATAGGATCGCTTCCTTTCTTATATGTCACATGATAGAAACATACGTACAAAAGCAAAAAAGCACTGAAAAGTATGAGCGTACTCTCCTTTCCAGTGCTTTCTTACATCTTTATTGCTTCAGATCAGCCAAGGAAACCCTTGTGGTTGCGCATGGTCATAAAGCTATCGAGGCTGCGGGTGGTATCCAGTGCCACACCAACCACGATCAGCAGGCTGGTACCGCCCAGCTGAATGCTCATACCGGTCAGGTTGCCCAGAATGATCGGCAGTACAGCCACCGCAGCCAGGAAGATGGCACCGATGAGGGTGATCTTGTTCAGGGTGCGGGTGATGAAATCGCTGGTCGGCTTACCGGGACGGAAGCCGGGGATCGAGCCGTTGTTGCGGCGCAGATTGTTGGCGATCTCAACGGGGTTGTACTGGATGGCCACATAGAAGTAGTTGAATGCCAAAATCAGCAGCAGGTAGATCACAACGTACAGCCAGGAGGTGTAGTTGAAGGTATGGAAGAACGCATACCAGACCGGGTGAGCGGTCTGATCGATCTGCAAAAAGCTGCCGATAGTGCCCGGGATGGACACCAGAGCCGAAGCGAAGATGATGGGCATGACGCCGCTCATGTTCAGCTTCAGGGGCAGGTAGCTGTTCTGGCCGCCCATCTGCTTCCGACCCACCACACGCTTGGCGTACTGGATGGTGATGCGGCGCTCTGCGTTGGTCATGACCACCACAAAGACCACAGCGACCAGTGCCAGAATTACCAGAACGGGCAGCAGGATATAGAACTGAGGCTCGCCAGCCGCTGCGCGGGTCATCAGACCCGTCACAGAGGTGTACAGCGAGGACCAGTTGGAAACGATGGAGGCGAAGATCAGAAGGGAAACACCGTTGCCGATACCCTTGTCATCGATCTGCTCGCCCGCCCAGGTGATCAGCTGAGCACCTGCAACGAAGGTGGCGATGATGACCACAGCGGCGAACACGCCGACTGCGCCGGAAACATACTTCAGTGCACCCATATTGCGGATCACGAAGTAGTAGCCAATGCTCATGATCAGTGCGACCACAGCACCGGCATACCGGTTGATCTGCTGCAGCTTCTGCTGGCCGTCCGCTTCCTTTGCCAGATTTTCCAGCGAAGGAATGGCCACAGTCAGCAGCTGCACAATAATAGAGGCGTTGATATAGGGTGTCACACCTAACGCGAAGAGCGTGCATCTTGCCAGTGCGCCGCCGCTCATCATATTGAGGTACGAGAGCATATCGCCGTTTGCAAACATCTGCGTCAGTGCAGAGCCGGAAACGAACGGCACGGGGATGGCACAGCCAAGACGGTAAACCACGAGGATCGCCAGCGTGAACAGAAGACGATTTTTAAGCTCGGGGATCTTCCATGCGTTACGGAATGTCTGGAACACCTTACATCACCTCAGCCTTTCCGCCTGCCTTCTCGATTTTCTCTTTGGCAGAAGCGGAATAGGCTGCGGCCTTCACGGTCAGAGCCTTGGTCAGCTCGCCGTTGCCCAGAACCTTAACGCCGTCCAGGGTCTTCTTGACCAGACCCTTAGCCTTCAGAGCCTCGGTATCGACGACATCGCCGGCATTGAAAGCAGCCTCCAGGTCAGCCACGTTGACGATGGCGTACTGGGTAGCAAAGATGTTGTTAAAGCCAACCTTGGGCAGGCGGCGTGCCAGAGGCATCTGACCGCCCTCGAAACCAGCGTGCTTCACGCCGGAACGGGCCTTCTGGCCCTTGCTGCCGAAGCCGGCAGTCTTGCCATTGCCGGAGCCAATGCCGCGGCCCTTGCGGGTTGCAGCCTTATTGGCGCCCTTGCTGGCGTGCAATTCATGAAGCTTCATTGTGCGTATACCCCCTGCTATTAGGCTTCGGTGACGCTGAGCAGGAAGCCGATCTTTGCGATCTTGCCCTGCGTAGCGGCGTTGTCAGGCTGAACGGTAACGTCGCCCGGCTTCTTCAGGCCCAGAGCCTCAGCGGTAGCGATCTGCTTAGCGCCGCGGCCGATCAGGCTCTTCTTCAG
>SKEE01001612.1_pt1 | contig 15806 bp, 14 predicted proteins | sample 4826661 | NCBI WGS metagenome assembly SKEE01 (sample SAMN11008817, study PRJNA524170) | human gut metagenome | biome: Human fecal sample; material: Feces; isolation source: fecal sample from pouch patient p20 | host: Homo sapiens | place: Israel: Tel-Aviv | collected 2016-11-14
CTGTCCCACAGTGGCCCTTGGGCTTATTCTTTTCATCGGTCTGTCTCAGCGACAAGTGGTATCTTATCACGGGAAAAGTGAATTGTCAATGTTTTTTCTGTTTTTTATTTTTTTCGCACAATTCAGATAATTCACTTTTCTTTTTACTTACAGTATCATGCTGCTCATATGTTGTCCTTTATTTCGCCCAATACAAAACAGCAGCCTTCAAAAACTCTGCACATCCTGACACTTCTTCATCATAAATAACGCAGTGTACGTGTACTCACTCCTGTCATTTCTGCCACTTCCCGAATACTGTATTCCATCTTTCTACCTCCTGCCGGATTTTAGTATACAAGTTGACGCCGTGTCAAAGTCAATACATTTTCCCGCCTATTTGAGAAAGAATTTCACCAGATTCATCTTCCCTTTTGTAAATGGAGGATAACAGACCGGAAGATTCCAGTCAGCCGGTTTATAAAATACACTTTTTTCATGAGTAAATGTATCAAAACTATACTTTCCGTGATATTGTCCCATTCCGGATGCTCCGACTCCCCCAAACGGAAGATCTGGATTGATCAGATGACTGATCGTATCATTGACACACACACCGCCCGAAGACACCCGTTCCAAAACGAACTTTTCTGCAGATCTTTTTTTCGTAAACAGATACAGCGCAAGTGGTTTTGCTCTTTTATTCACAAAACGTACTGCATCTTCCAGCTTGTGGTATGACAGAACCGGCAATATCGGACCGAACAGTTCTTCCTGCATAGACGCCGCATTCTGATCCTTTCCGAGATCCAGAATGGCCGGCTCGATATAACGTTGCAGTGTATCTGCCCCTCCTCCGCAGAACAAATATTTCGCATCCTGCTCCAGTATTTTCTGCAGACGTTCCATATGCCGTTCATTTACAATCCTGCCGAAATCTGGATTCTTTTTTATTTCTTTTCCATATAGATGAGAAAATGCTGTTTTCATCTCTGTTAAGAACTGCTGTTTTCTGCTCTCATCCACAAGCACATAATCCGGCGCCACACAGGTCTGTCCCGCATTCATGAGTTTTCCCCACGCAATTCTTCTTGCTGCCTCTTTTATATTTGCAGTTTTTTCGATAATAACCGGACTTTTTCCACCTAATTCCAATGTCACCGGCGTCAGATTTTCTGCTGCCGCTTTCATAACGATCCTTCCGACACGTTCACTCCCTGTAAAAAAGATATAATCAAATTTCTGAGAAAGTAATTCCTGATTGACCTCCACTCCACCTTCCACACAGGCAATATATTCTTCTTTAAATGTAGAGTGTACGATCTGATACATTGCTTCTGAAACATGTGGGGTAAGTTCTGATGGTTTGAGTACTGCACAGTTTCCTGCCGCAATCGCTCCAACCAGAGGCTCTGCCAACAACTGTACCGGATAATTATATGGTCCCAGAATAAGCACACTTCCATAAGGTTCTTTTTGAATCTTACTTTTGCCCGGAAATAAATACAGCGGTGTTCTCACACGTTTTGGAGCCGACCATTTCTGAAGATTTTGAATCGTATATCGAATATCAGCAAGTACAAATCCAATCTCTGTGGCGTAAGATTCAAATGCAGATTTTCCAAGATCTTTCTTTAATGCCTCCTCCAAAACCGTTTCATTTTTTCGCATTGCATCTGCCAACAGTTGTAACTGGCAGATACGAAATGCAAGATCCCGAGTCCGTCCGGTTTCAAAAAATTGTTTTTGTGCCTCTGTTAACTTTGAAAACATTCTATTTTTCTCCATATCTTTTTACACATTAGCTCCTTTCTTCGGATGTTCATATTTCTCAATTATAACACTGCCGTATCGCCTTCTCAATTCATCTTTGATTCCTTTTCGCACGATTGGCAATTTTATTTTTGACAATTTCTTTCATTTCAGTCGGGATATGATATAATCATTTTGCGAAATGTTGTTCAAAAAAAATGATACAGAAAGAAGGACCATATATTTATGAAAACAAATTCAAAGAAATGGTTGAAACGCCTGGGAATCTTCCTCGGAACTCTGATACTGATCGTAGTCGGCTATGTTGTTTATGTATTTTCCAGTTACTATCGTCTGGAAGACAAGCAAAAACTGACGATCACCGGAAAATCTACAGAAAAGGCAAAAACCAAAAAAAGTTACCGCATCACATCTGGAAATATCGGTTTCGGCGCATACAGTGACGACTATTCTTTCTTTATGGACGGTGGAAAAGAAAGCCGTGCCCGTTCCAAAGATGCCGTCATTGAAAACGTCAGCAGCTATGCAGAAGCTGTAGCTCAATTAAACCCGGATTTTATGCTGTTCCAGGAAGTGGATATTGACGGAACAAGAAGTTATCATGTGGATGAACGCAAATTATTGCTTTCACAGACACTTTCAACCGATAACACCTCACGAAACTACACATTTGCTCAGAACTATGACAGCCCTTATCTGTTCTATCCGATTCTGGAACCACACGGAAAGAACAAATCCGGTATGCTTACAGTTTCTAACATGAAGATCACGGAATCCATCAGACGCTCTTTACCGATCGAAGATGGATTTATGAAACTGCTGGATCTGGATCGCTGTTATAGCGTCAACCGGATTCCGACAGAAAACGGAAAGGAACTTGTCCTGTACAATCTGCATCTTTCCGCTTATACATCTGATCCGAGCACCGCGGACAATCAGCTGCGGATGCTGTTTGAGGATATGAAAGAAGAATATGACGCTGGAAATTATATTGTTGCGGGCGGTGATTTCAACAAAGATCTGCTTGGAAATTCTGCTGAGATTTTTGGTCACAAGGAATTAGAAGACAACTGGGCAAAGCCGATATCCGAAGAACTGATTCCTGATTTCATGCAGTTGATCGCACCGTTTGATGAGAAAAATCCGGTACCATCCTGCCGAAATGCAGATCAGCCTTACAGCGAATCTGATTTTGTTGTAACAGTAGATGGTTTTCTGGTATCTGATAATGTGACTGTAGAAGATGCACTGGTTCTGGATACCGGTTTTAAATGGAGTGATCATAATCCGGTTTATATGGATTTTATTTTAGAGTAAAAAAAGTACAGGCTGATGTTTTGCAAAGAACACCAGCCTGTATTTCTATTCATAATGTGTTTTTACATACTCATCCATCGCATCTGCGATCATTTTCGAATACTTCACCGCCTCTACCACGGTCTTTGCACCGGTCACTACATCTCCGGATGCGAAAATCCCCGGCATGGTGGTCTCTCCATTTGCATCTGTCTTGAGCAATCCCCGATCATCTACCTGCAGCTCTTTATCCCGGTTCACGATCCGATCCTGCGGTCCCTGAGAAATCGAAATAATGATACTGTCAGCCGGAACAAGCCTGGCAGTCTCTTCTTTTTTCACCAGTTTTCCATCTTCGGTCCATTCCACATCACAGATAATGGCTCCTTCATCCCGGATTTCAATGGCCGTCTGCAGATATTCGAACTCTACTCCGTCCAGTTTTGCATACTCCACCTCTTTTGGGGATGCCGCCGGAATTTCTGTGATGGAATAGACGGTTACATGCCGGGAGCCTTTACGAATTGCCGTTCTTGCCACATCCATTGCCGCATTCCCCGCACCGATGACAAGTACCCGTTCTCCCAGATCATAGACATCCGGATTGTTCAGATAATTGATTCCGTAGTGCACATTTCCAAATGTTTCTCCCGGTATATGCAGCTGATACGGTCTCCAGGTTCCTGTTCCGATAAATACGGCATGATATCCGTCTCTTAAAAGATCTTCCACACCTGTGGAACCACCCAGCGCAAAATTGGGCCTAAATAAGATACCCAGCTCTTTCATTTTTACATAATAGCGGTCTAAAATGGACTTTGGCAGACGAAATTCAGGAATTCCATAACGCATGATTCCTCCGATCTTCTCTTTTACCTCAAAAATCGTCACTTTATATCCTCTGCACGCCATCAAAATAGCGATTGTGATTCCTGCCGGACCCGCGCCGACAACTGCGATCCGTTTGCCGTTTTTCGGAAGCTGCTCCAGCTTCATCCGGTCAAAGCAGGTATCTGAAATATAATTTTCAATCGAAGAAATATGCACCGGTTCTCCTTTTATGCCTTTCACACAATGCCCTTCACACTGTTTTTCGTGGTCACAGACCAGAGAACAGATGACAGACAGCGGATTGTTGGCAAACACCATTTCTGCCGCCTCCGGCATCTCTCCTTGCAGCAGCATCTGGATCATCACAGGAATCGGGGTATGGATCGGACACCCTTCCTGACATCTCGGTTTTTTACAGTTTAAACATCTTTTTGCTTCATCAATGACATGCAGTCCCATTGTTATTACAACTCCTTATTTTACGATCTGTTATCCGGATAGATGATTTGTATTTTTATGCACAATAACAATTTATCACACAAAAAAAGAAAGTCAACAATCGTTATTTTGTTGACTTTCCTGTTATTTTATTCACTTATTGAAGATCTTATAATCTGCATTTAAAATCTTCATATCCGAACGATTTCACGATCTCACATTCTCCACTTTCGCGTTCCCACACAATATCCGGAAGACGCATTCCATTGAATGTATTATTTTTTACAGTCGTATAGATCGCCATATCTCCAAATGTGAGTCTGTCTCCTACTTTCAGCGGCTGATCAAAAGAATAACTTCCGATCACATCTCCTGCCAGACAGGTCGGACCGCCAAGCAGATACGTATATTCTTTTTCCTTCGCCTCTCCAGAATCAAACAGAGGCGGGCGATACGGCATCTCGATCACATCCGGCATATGACACGCTGCAGAGACATCCAGTACCGCAATATCATTATGTACAATATCTTCCACTGTTGTGATCAAATGGCCCGCATTTAACGCCACCGCTTCTCCCGGTTCCAGATAGACCTGTACATTGTAGGTGTCCTGAATCCTGCGCACACAGGAGATCAGAAGCTCTCTGTCATAATCCGCTCTTGTAATATGATGACCGCCGCCAAAATTCACCCATTTTAACTGTTTCATCCACTTGCCGAACTTTTCTTCCACTGCTTTCAACGTGATTTCCAGAGCATCTGCATTCTGCTCACAGAGTGTGTGAAAATGCAGTCCCTCTACGTAAGATGGCAGTGTTTCCGGAAATTCGGATACCAGAATCCCAAGACGGGAGCCCGGTGCACAAGGATCATAAATCGCATGCTCTCCCTGCGTGGAACATTCCGGATTTACACGGATCCCCACACTTTTTCCGGCTTTTGCAGCACGTTCTCCGAAACACTCAAGCTGTGAAAACGAATTAAACACGAGATGTTCGCAGCTTTCCAGCACCTCTTCAAATTCATCTTCCCGATATGCCGGAGAAAAAATATGATTTTCTTTGCCCATACATTCTTTCCCGAGCTTTGCTTCATACAAGCCGCTGGCAGTCGTTCCATCCAGATACTCTCCGATGAGAGGATAACAGGAATACATAGAAAATGCTTTCTGTGCCAGCAGGATCTTACATCCGCTCTGCTGTCGGATTTCCTGTAAAATCTGCAGATTCTTTTTCATTTCTGACTCCATGATGACATAGCATGGAGTCCTTAATTCTTCTCTTTTCATTTCTGATGTCCGTTTCTTAATCTACCATCTGAGGGTTTTCTACCACTTTCCATGGAAGTCCAAACTCATTGAGGGCATCCATAAACGGATCCGGATCAAACTCTTCGATATTGTAAACACCGTCTTTGTCCCATGTCTTTGTCATGAGCATCATAGCACCGATCATTGCCGGAACGCCTGTAGTATAGGCAACGGCCTGTGATCCCACTTCTTTATAGCACTCTTCATGATCGCATACATTGTAAATATAGATCGTCTTCTCTTTTCCGTCTTTCTTTCCTGTAAAAATACATCCAATATTTGTCTTTCCTTTTGTTCTCGGTCCAAGAGATGCCGGATCCGGAAGAACAGCTTTCAAAAACTGAAGCGGTACGATTTCTTTTCCTTCGTACATAATCGGCTCAATGGATGTCATTCCTACATTTTCCAGACATTTCAGATGTGTCAGATAGCTCTGTCCAAATGTCATAAAGAAACGGATTCTTTTGATTCCCGGAATATTCAGTGCCAGAGATTCGATTTCTTCATGGTGCAGAAGATACATATCTTTCATTCCCACTTCCGGAAAATCGTATTCTCTCTTGATCTCCATCGGCTCTGTCTCTACCCAGTGTCCGTCTTCCCAGTAAGAACCTTTTGCAGAAACCTCGCGGATGTTGATCTCCGGATTGAAGTTCGTTGCAAACGGATAGCCGTGATCTCCTCCATTGCAGTCCAGAATATCGATATAATTAATCTCGTCAAAATAATGTTTCAGCGCATATGCAGAAAATACTCCTGTTACTCCGGGATCAAATCCACTTCCCAACAACGCTGTAATTCCTGCTTTTTCAAATTTCTCACGGTATGCCCACTGCCATTTATATTCGAATTTTGCAGTATCTTCCGGCTCATAATTTGCAGTGTCTACATAATCCACTCCTGTCGCAAGGCAGGCATCCATAATTGTAAGATCCTGATATGGAAGTGCCAGATTCAGTACTACGTCCGGTTTTTCCCTTTCGATCAGTGCAATCAGTTCTTCTGGGTTATCTGCATCCACCTGTGCAGTTGTAATCGTTCCGTTGTAGGAAGCCTGCAGTTTTTCTTTCAATGCCTCACATTTTGAAACCGTACGGCTGGCAATACAGATCGCATCAAACACTTTACTGTTCTGACAACATTTGTGTACAGCTACACTTGCAACTCCGCCACATCCAACAATCAATACTTTTCCCATTTTTTTATCTCCTTCTTTCTTGTTTTTTCTTCTATTAAACTTGCAGTGCAAGTAAAAATTCTCTGATAATCTTTCCGGCTACTGCTGTGGAAACTCCACTTGGATCATAAACCGGACTCAGTTCATTCACATCACATCCGACCACGTTGACTCCCTGTGCTGTCTGGATCACAGCATTCATCAGTTCCACAAATGTGACACCGCCCGCCTCCGGAGTTCCTGTTCCCGGAAATACAGACGGATCCAGCACATCCAGATCCAGTGTGATGTATACCGGTTTTCCCTGCAGTTTCTCAATTACTTCTGCCAGTCCGTCAAGATTGAACTTATGCATCTTCACATGCCCTTCTCTTGCCCAGCGAAACTCTTCTCTGTCACCGGATCGGATTCCAAACTGATAGATCCTGTCATCTCCCAAAAGCTCCCAACATCTTCTCAGTACACAGGCATGAGAATATTGAACGCCCAGATAATCTTCTCTTAAATCTGCATGTGCATCAAAGTGGATGATATGCAGATCCGGATATTTCTCTGCTGCTGCACGGACACTTCCCAGTGTCACCAGATGCTCTCCGCCGATCATAAACGGGATTTTCCCGCTGCTTAAAATAATCTCGGTACAATCCTGAATCTCAGCCAGCACTTTTTCCGTATCTCCGATCGGCAGCTCCAGATCTCCACTGTCAAAAATCTTATAATCTGTCAGATCTTTTCCCTGATACGGACTGTAAGTTTCCAGTCCATAAGACTCATTGCGAATTGCCTGACTTCCAAATCTTGCCCCCGGACGGTAGGAAGTCGTGGAATCAAAAGGTGCACCGAACAACACGATCTCTGATTCATTATACTCCGCATCACATCCGATGAACGTCATTACATTTTTATTCAACATCTTTTACAAGCTCCTCCACATACGCCGGTAATGCAAAGACTCCGTGGTGCACTCTCGGCAGATAATATTTTGTATGAATCCCCCGCAGATTCCAGGAAACTCCATCCAGGTCATTGAGCGGATGGTATTTCTTAGACGCAAATCCGAACAGCCAGTGCCCTGACGGATAGGACGGAATATGGGCCTGATAAATCTTACTGATCGGGAAGGATTCTATAATTCTCTTGTGCATTCTCTGACACTGAAATGCCTCTTCTGTATAAAACGGACTTTCATGCTGGTTGATCATGATCCCGTCTTCATGCAGGGCATTGTAACAATTGCCGTAAAATTCCTTTGTAAACAATCCCTCCGCAGGACCAAACGGATTTGGAGAATCAATCAGGATCAGATCATACACATTGGATCTGGAACGCACAAACCGCAGTCCATCTTCATTATAGATTGTCACGCGATCGTCATCCAGGCTGCTTGCAATCTGCGGAAAATATTTCCGACAGACTTCAACCAGAAGAGGATCTACTTCTACGACGTCTATCTTCTGAATGGTATTATATTTTGCAAGCTCCCGCACACATCCGCCATCACCTCCGCCGATGACCAGCACATTCTCTACCTTCGGATGTACTGCCATAGGAACATGCGCCATCATCTCATGGTAGATAAATTCATCTTTTTCTGTCAGCATCAGATCTCCGTCCGCTACGAGAATCTTACCAAATTCTTTTGATTCGAGAACATCGATTCGCTGAAACTCGCTCTGCGCACTGAACAGCTGCTTGTCCACACGGATGGACAGTTTCACATTGTCCGTGTGTTCATCTGAAAACCACATTTCCATCACTTTTATCCCCCTTATATCAGAACATTTAAATATTCGATTGCCGCATCTTCAGGTCCCGTCATGGAACACCCCTTTTCTTTGGCATAGAGAATATACTCGATTACATCTTTTGTGATCTTCTCTCCCGGTGCCAGAATCGGAATTCCAGGCGGATAACACATTACGAACTCACTGCAGATTCTGCCTTCTGACTCCCGGATCGGCACTGCCTCTTTTTCCGCATAGAAAGAATCCTGCGGACTCATGATGACCTCTGGTTCAATATATTCCTGGCTGAGCATACCCGTCTTGTCTTTCTGATATCTGCGCTTTACTTCTGCCAGTGCACTTACCAGACGCTCAATCTCCTGGATCCGGTCTCCGATAGACAGATATGCCAGAATATTCCCGATATCTCCAAATTCGATCTGAATATCATACTCATCCCGCAGAATATCATAGACCTCGATTCCCGCAAGACCAATTTCCAGCGTATGGATGGACAGCTTCGTTGTATCAAAATCATAAATACTGTCTCCATTGATCAGCTCTTTTGAAAATGCATAATATCCTCCGATCCGATTGATCTCTTCTCTTGCATAATCCGCCAGCGCCGCCACTCTTGCAAAAGATTCCTTGCCGCGCAACACCAGATTTCTTCTGGAAATATCCAGACTGGACAGTAAAAGATAGGAACCGCTGGTGGTCTGCGTCAGGTTGATGATCTGTCTCACATAACCCGCATGCATAGACGGACCTACAAGCAAAAAGGAACTCTGTGTGAGACTTCCGCCTGATTTGTGCATACTCACAGATGCCATATCTGCCCCTGCCTCCATTGCTGAAACCGGAAGATTCTCTCCAAAATAAAAATGTGTTCCATGGGCTTCATCTACCAGAACCTTCATGCCGTGAGCGTGTGCTTTTTTTACGATAGAACGTAAATCAGAACAAATTCCGTAATACGTCGGATTGTTCACAAATACAGCTACCGCATCCGGATGCTTCTGAATCGCCAGTTCTACCTGAGACACTTTCATACCAAGTGAAATTCCCAGACTGTGCTCCACATCCGGATTGACATAGATCGGAATCGCTCCGCATAACACCAATGCGTTGATCACACTGCGGTGTACATTTCTCGGTAATATGATCTTATCCCCCTTCTTACAGCAGGAAAGTACCATCGCCTGCACCGAGGATGTCGTTCCCCCTACCATCAGAAATGCATGACTTGCATGAAATGCCTCTGCTGCCAGCTGTTCTGCATCTTTGATAACAGAAACCGGATGACACAGATTGTCCAGCGGTTTCATGGAATTGACATCAATACTGACACAGCGTTCTCCCAGTAATTCCACCAGTTCTTTATTTCCTCTTCCGTGCTTATGTCCCGGAACATCAAACGGTACGATCCGCATCCGCCGGAACCGCTCTAATGCTTCATAGATCGGAGCATTCTCCTGTGATAAATTCTTCATCTTTCTTTCACCTCGCCCTTTTTTGTCAATTCCCCTTTACTTCTGAATGTTTGTGATATAAAAAAAGCGCAGAAAAACGTACGTTACATCTACATTCTTTCTTGCGCTTGCTATGCTTCTTTATATAATGCCAATCTCCTGCTTAAGTACAGGAGCTTTGTCTTTTCTTCTAAGTATAAGCACTACAGATATAAAGGTTTTCGAGTCTATATAGCAAATATTTTACTTTTAATACTCTTATTGACCGTTTCACAAGTTGATGTGCTGTTTACGCACCGGTTATAAAGTAACCAACTTATAAAATTTAAGCTTTTAACTTAATCAATAATGCAGCTTCTGCTGCGTTAAATATTTGCATGGAACTCTCAATATCCGTTCGTTCTCCATACGAATCTATTATACGTGCATAGGTTTCGAATTGCAAGAACTTTTTCCACTCAGGTTTTCTTTTTATCCTCTCTCTGCACTTCTCAATCAACAGACGCATTCACCGTTTCTGTCAGTTCTGTTCCGCCATTTTCATACCATTCTTCCACAAACGTATCAAAATAATCAATCGGCTGTTCTCCGACAATTATCTTCAGAAACGCCTTCTGTTCCAGATCTTTCAGGGACTGCGGAATTTCTCCGTCTGCTTCCTTCAAAGAAAGTGGCAGAGGCTGCTGCACATTTGCATCGACAAGCACTTCTACGGCTTCAATCCGCATACTGATCATCTCCATACCGGGCATAATCGAACAAAGCACTCACATACTTCCCTACAATCTCCGGATGCTCAAATCCTTTCCGCACAACTACATACATGGAATCATCATAAGACTCAAACACCTGTACTTTCTTATCATTTTCATAAGAGAACAGATACGGTTTCCAGACTGCTGTATTGTCCGCACTGTAAGCAGCACTGAGCGGATTGTTCGGCGCCCACCAGCGTCCAAAAACAGCACCGCACTTTCCTTCCACAACAAGGCGATTGATATTTTCAGGTTCCCTCAGAAGAAAGCGGGAATCCAGAATCCCATCCGTATATAATTTATTGAGATACGCCAATGCCTGCTTTGTCTCCGGGGTAAGAGAACCATATACGACTTTGCCCGTCTCATCCAGAATCCAAGTCTCTGGTATGGAACCAAAATTTGAGAAAATTCCATCCACCCCATACGTGTCACTGGAACCAGCAATGAGGTTCGTACTGCAGGCAAGACCTACTGTAGACCCATTCCCCGCAATATCTGCTTCTACTCTCAGCCAGAGCAGCATCTCCCTGTCATCAATTTCCGTGTTCGGAAATGCATATAGTCTTCCGTCAAACGTAGCCGATGCCAGCACATTCTCTCCATAACTGTCATACATCTCTTTGATTACTTTTGTAGTACAGTTTTTATACACATCCGTCAGATCTTCCACCATATCATTCTCTACAAGACGTATCAGATTGTCTCTTCCATTAACAACAAGAACATCCGGAATATTCCGATCCTCAATTGCCATCTCAAGAGCCTCCTCATAAGAGCCGCCCGCTTCCAATTCAAATACATCATCATTTTGAATATTGAGAACTTCCCGCAGATATCTTGTATATGCATTATCTTCATACGTATTACCTGCCGGCAGGTTTGCATTGTTTGCTCCTGCAATCTTCCCAAGCATATACGTCACTGTCTCCGGATATTTTCCGAGCGGCGTGGATTCTGCTGTCTCCCACTGTGCCTGCATCTCAACAGACAGCATCGGTTTCTCTTTCCTTCTCTTCTCCCTTTTTTAAGTTTTGATAACCACCTGCACCAATCAGGACGATACATACAACCACTGCCCCGATCCAATATTAAGACTAATCCCTCGAATCTCCTTATGATATACCTGCGGCATCTGCAAAAGCGGATCCACCACATCCGTGTACATCACATACTTTTCATAATCCGATGCCAGTGACGTTGTCAGAACTGTGCGCAAATCCTCCGAATAGGCAAGATAATCCACCAGATTTTCATAAATCTATTCCTGATTCTCAATCGACTTGACCGCCTGATCTAAAGATTTTTCAATATTATCCACTTCTTTTCCAATCAGAAGATTTGTCGTTCTGTACTGCATATAAATTGTAATGATCACAACCGATAAAAGCCCTGCCGTCAGAATGACCACCATCATTTTATATCTGTACTTCAAATCCTTAATCTTCTGACTGATCTTGTGAAGCATTGTATGAATCATAGTCTTCATCTCCGCCTGCTCCTTTCCTGCAGGATTCCGGAGTGGTTCCAAAAAACTCCCGGAAGCTCCTGCAAAAGTAAGAGCTGTTGGAAAATCCAACCTTCCGTGCGATCTGAGTGATCTTCATATTTGAATTTTCCAGAAATTCTTTTGCCTTCTCCATCCGCACTTCCCGAATATAGCGGTTGATGGTAATCCCCGTTTCTTCCTTAAACACGGTACATAAATATCCCGTTGACAGACCTGCATATTCGGCAAGCATCTCCACCCCGATATTTTTCTCTCCATACTGCATATTGATATAATTCTTCACTTTGATGACATCTTCCCGCTCCAGCTCATCATGTCCCCTGACATATGTCTCATACTCCTTGATTGCTTCATTCACCAGATTGATCACATCATGAATCTTCCTGCACTTATACAGACGATCCACCTTTCTAGAGAGATTTCTTTCATTCAAATCCGACATCTGTTCATATAGTTCCTTTAAAATACTGGAAAATACAAACTTCACATACATCTCTGAAAATTGTTTCTCATCTCTGTACTTCCGTTCCAGACGGCAGAAATCCTGCTTCAACCGGATCATATCCTTATACTCAATATCTTTTGATATCTGCTCTACAAGCTCTACATCCTGCAGTGCATCCGAAGCTCCCTGCCGGCTCTTATCTTCCAGCATAAATACATGCTGCCCGGGTTCATAGAACTGTTCTTCCAAGAGATCTTCCAACCGCCGAAATTCCTCCGGTACATCACTGAATTTTTCAATCGGTCTGCTGACTGCAAAATAACATTCACACTCATACTGCTTCACAAAAAATCGATACAATTCACATGACAGGCGCCTGTAATCCGCATATTTATCTGAAAACATAAACAGAGACTCCTGGGAATTCAGGTTCACATAAAACAGACTGATATGAAGCTGCTCCTTCAAGTTCGTAATAAAATGCTCTTCCTCCGTCTCAAACATCCCATTGGAATTTCCCACGAGAATGATCCGTGCGCACTCTTCAAAATTCGGTTCATCCATCTGTGTCAGACGTCTCAGATTCTCCCTGCTTTCTTTGTTACTGTTGTACAGATAATCGATAAAAAAATATTTTTTCAGATAATCTTCCTGACGACTCTGTTTCTCTTCCCTCGCAAGACGTGCTTCAATATTTGCGCATACACGGAGAAGTGTCTTATGAAATTCTTCCGGATCCACCGGCTTGAGCACATAATCTACCACACCATAGCGCAATGCCTCCCTCGCATAGGAAAAATCATTGTATCCACTGAAAATTCCAATCTCCAAATCTGGTCTGATCTCTCTGGCCCGCTCTGTTAGTTCCAATCCGTTTATGTATGGCATCTTCACATCTGAGAACAAAATATCCACATGTTCTTCCAAAAGTATGCGAAACGCTTCACGTCCATTCCCGGCTTCCAGAATACGAAAATCCTGTTCCTCTCTTTTCAATAAAAACTTAATCCCGTTTCTCTCCAGACTCTCATCATCTACAATCAAAATTGTAAGCATATCTCATCCCTCATCCCTCTATTCTGTTCCAGAACACTGTCCATTCTCTTCTATATATAATGCCATATTTCCCAGTTTCTTAAAAGTCGACGTCGTCCATCTCCGCCCTCCTCTTTCTTCCGCCGCCACTGAAGATCACCAGAATACCCATTGCCGCGATAACCGCATATCCGGCCTTCCGCAGAAATGTATCCTGTTTCAATTGTTCCTGGTCCTCACTTTGTGCCTGCCGTCTTACCTGTTCAGCCTTTTTTTCTGTATCAGATTCTGATCCCTCTGCGGTTTCAGCATCAGCCTTCTCACAGTACACCACATACCGTCTCGAATTGCCTGTGTATGGATGACAGGTCACAAGCGTCACCATATTCTTTCCCTTCTGGATCAGAACTTGTCCAATATCATCAGGCATGATCACCTTAATATCCGTTACCTGATATGTCAATGTCTCCCACGGATTCTGCACCGTCACCTGATCCCCGATCTCCATAGATTCAATATCACGAAACATGGCACTTCCCTTCCAACCTCTGTGAGCGGCGATCACACTGTTTATGTTCTCCCCGTCTATCGGAAACGAAGTCTGTCCCAGCAGTACCGCTCCACGGCTCATATTCTCCTCACGCGCTCCCAGATAAATTGGCAGCTGCACACCCATCCTTGGAATCGAAATCACACCAATCATACCATCTGTCACACCATAAGATTCCAAATCCAGTACTTCCTGTTCCATCGACCATGGATCCCTCAGATCCGACTGCCCGTTTTCAAAGATTCTGGCATTATATTCTTTCATTTTCCGATACAGTTCATCCGAAACCTCCCGTTCTTTCTCCGAAGTGTCACTCTGCACTTCCGATTTCGTCTCTTTTCTCCCGGATTCAAATGTCTGAATGGTCTGCCGGCTTTCTGCATCCGTTTTCAGCCGATGCAGATCCGGCCATGCAAAAACAATCACCCCGGCAATATAAATCATTACACATATCCAATATAAAACTTTTCTCACTTTCATCGTTTCCTTTTGCCTTTCGCGCCCGTTCTGCTCTGATGCTTCTGCTGTCCCCTTGCATGCTTCCTTGTACGTTTCTTTTGTACCATACGGGCGAACACTGCGATCACAAGGATCAGAAAAAGTGCCATCAGCGCCCCTTCCAGAATTGCCTTTCCATAGATCTTCTTCCAGTTTTCTCCGTCAGTTCCCTCGGATTTCTGTCTGTCCGCCTCATCCTGAAGTTCCGGTGTGTATTCTGTCCTGACTCCACGCACTAGCAGTCTGTGTGAATTGATCCCGTAAGGAGTACAGGTCACAAGAGTCACATAATCCTGTCCGGGATCAATCTTCAAATCCCCGGTATCCGAAGGTTCTACTACCTTAATCTGATCCGTCCGGTAGGCAAGTGTCTCGTTCAGCACCCTGATCAGAAAGATATCCCCTTCCTTCATCGAGTCCAGCTTTGTAAAAATCTCCGCATCCGGAAGCCCTGTATGTCCGGACAGCACTGCATGGGTTCCCGTCCCCCCGATAGGGAGAGACGTTCCCACCAGATGTCCCACTCCCTTTGCCAGTACCTTATCCGAGGTTCCGTGATATACCGGCTCATAGATGTCCAGCCTCGGAACTTCCACATATGCCATCACACCATTCTTCTCCAGATTCAAAGTCTGCATATAATCCTCATCCAGAGAACGGACAGTATCCGGATCGAACGGATCACTGATGATGACCGTATCCATCAGACTCCGGTTGTACCCCTCTGCCGCTTCATGCGCTGCCTCCAGCTTCTCATCCGGCAGTTTCTCCATTTCTTCATTATACTCTGTTAAAATCTCATCCTTCTTCCGGTCATGCAGCATGTTACTGATCATCGGATAACTTAAGATCCCCACTCCTACGACCAGTAAAATAACCAGAAATATCGTAATCAATCTATTTTTCAAACTTTCTTTTATCTCCTTCCCTGTATTTGAAAACAAGAAATATATTTTCTCAGTTTCAAATACAGGGAAACAGTCATGACTGTTTCCCTGTGTAGTATTACTCATG
>SKEE01001907.1_pt1 | contig 15549 bp, 15 predicted proteins | sample 4826661 | NCBI WGS metagenome assembly SKEE01 (sample SAMN11008817, study PRJNA524170) | human gut metagenome | biome: Human fecal sample; material: Feces; isolation source: fecal sample from pouch patient p20 | host: Homo sapiens | place: Israel: Tel-Aviv | collected 2016-11-14
GCTGCAAGGCTATATCCAATAATGAAACGTTTTTCGGTGCTGGCGGCGGGGCAGGTGGGACAGTAATCACCACGCTGATCCTGACGAAGGATAGTTATCCTGTCACTATCGGCGCAGGTGGGGCCGGCGGCGTTAGTGCGACGACCGGCCTCAAGGGCGGTGATAGCTCGTTCGGATCGGTAATAGCCCCTGGTGGTGAAGGTGGCGGGAAAGTGGGAGTTACAAACACAAACGGCGGTAACGGCGGTGTGCCAAGTACTGGCGGTATCAACATCATTGGTGGACATGGAGGCGACGGTCAGTCCGGAAATATCGGCGTCAGCGGTGAAGGCGGAACATCGTACTGGGGGGGCGGTGGACGCGCAGGCGCTGGCGGTGGTGTTAGTGGTAAGGCATATGGTTCAGGTGGCGGTGGCGCATACGATGCCGGTTATAGCGGAACCAGTATGACAGGCGGGAAAGGTGCTGCTGGGATTTGTATTATCGAGGAGTTTGCATAATGAATGCGTCATATGCAGTTATTGAAAATGGGATGGTTGTGAATGTCATTGTCTGGGATGGCGAGGCTGAATTCACAGTGCCGGATAATCAGCAGCTCATTAATATTTCTGATATCAGTGAGCAGCCCGGAATCGGCTGGGTTTATTCAGACGGGGGATTTACTGCGCCGCTCCCTCCGGAACGTTCTCATGATGAACTGGTAGCTGACGCTGAACAGAAAAAACAGTCGCTGATTGATACCGCAATGGCTTCCATTAGTCTTATTCAACTGAAATTACAGGCCGGACGGAATCTTACGCAGGCTGAAACCACCCGTCTTAACGCTGTGTTGGATTATATCGATGCGGTGACCGCAACGGATACCAGCACTGCACCAGATGTCAATTGGCCAGCGTTCCCGGAGGCGTAGCCCATTAAAAAAATATCTGGAGCGCTGGAAGTAACGACTGGTTCCAGTGCATCCAGATAAGATGATTACTGTTCATGCTTCAAGAGCGAGCGCATACTGCATCCAAGCCAATCTAACTTTCATTCGACCAGAGTGTCACCTCTCAAAAGCATTTTTTAACTCTGGTCGTTCAGCCTTTTTTCCACTCGCCTTGTCCTCAAAAATTAGCTCACATCCTGCGCTTTCAAGAGCGTTTCGTTGTAAAGCAGTGTTTTGTTCATTTGTTGATACGCGTACATAGCCTATTAGCATATTTTCTGCTCACTATCGTTATTTATAGCAAGCTGCGGATTTTAATTAACAAAAACCAGTATGTGTGGAAATCACAAAGTACATACCGTTTCCCAATGATATTTAATTCACTATTAAGGAAATAGTTATGTGTGATTTCACAATAATGCTCCTCTCCATCCTTGGCGGGGTGCATTCGTTTCTGAATGGGGTTCGTGAAAAACGTTACGAAGCGTCATGCAGGCAATTGATGGCCGAGTGTATTGCTGCCGTACTTGCAGGCTTTATAGGCATGTATTTCGCGGAATATAAGGGTATGGATGAAAGTCTTCAGAATTGCGTGACTATTATTTGCAGCATCAATAACAAGCTCATTCTTGAAAAGTTACAAAGGATTATCGATTCGTACCTCAATAGAAATGCCTCTTAAGCAACAAATGACCGGTTGAGAAGTTACTTTGCATACCATTACCTCCTGACAACGTAGGAGGGAACTTGTGCTTGACACACAGGAATTAGCTCCAGTTGCTATTGCGCTCCTGCTTTCAGTAATTGGTGGGATAGGCACGTTCCTGATGGATGTCCGAGACGGTCGCCAGTCTGGCAATTTGTTGGGATTGGTTACGGAGATCTTTGTTGCAGTGACAGCTGGCGCGGTGGCGTACCTATTGGGGCAACACGAGGGCTGGGAGTTATCAATTACGTACTTAATGGTAACGATAGCCAGCAATAACGGTCATGAGGTGATTTCAGGGATGAAACGAGTGAATATCGATAGCATTCTGAATGTTCTTACAAGTTTGGTGAAAAAGGGAGGCGGGAAATGATTGGCTGGGGTGTATGCGTTCTTGCGTTAGCCTTAGCCGATCGCTATTTGCTAAAACGCAAGGACATCACGCATTTAGAACTTGGTGATGTGGAAATTAAACCGGGTTTCATCCGGGTGCCGTTCAAGTACCGGTCTAAATTCCCGTTTTTGCGCGGCGCAACGGTCAGATATTGGATCCGCGATGTTCAGAAGCCGACGACAGTGATTGAAGGTGAACAACGTTGTCTGACGTCGGCTGAACAGGGCGAAAACAGTGAATGGTTGTACATACCCACTGAATATATGGGTAAAGGAGAGCGACTGTGGCATTTCAACATCATGGTTACGCATGGCGACTCGTTCATTAACCCGTTGTATCGGATTCTCCCTGTTACTCAGCAAATCCGCAGAAGTTACGTAATAAATCTCGCACAGGATGTGTCAGATGACGAAAAATAAGTATGCAACGGTCGATTTTGACCAGGTTAATGAAAAGGGGCTGAAATCCCTTATCGCGGCGATCAATAAAACCGGTGTTACGGTAATTGAGGTTGACTCCAGCAACCGCGCAACAACGAAAGATGGCGTTAAAGTTAAAACCGCAAAGCTGGTTCTTAACGACGGACAAATTCTTGCCATACAGGTAAACGATACTGGCGATATATCGTCTGTGAAACTGAATGGAAAAGCTATTCCTAACGCTCAGTCGCCGGATATCAAGACGCTTGGTACCGTCATGGGACAGGCGGCCCGCAAAAACTCCGCAAAATTCCAGAAATCACTGATCGCCAAAGCGAAGCGTGTTGCCAATCCGGTAGACAAGAAACCGGCAGTTAAATCCAACTTTCAGCGCCTGCAAGAAGCAAAACAGCGGAATGCTCAGGTGGTTGCCGCTTATAAGTCCGCGCAGAATTCGGTGTCTTTCAATCAACAGCAGATCACTGATTTGCGGGCGAAGCTGGATAAGGAGACGGGCCGACTCAATAACGAAAAGGCACGGAATGGCGAACTCAAACGTCGTCTTAAGCAACTGAAAGCAGGAAATTAACATGGAACAGTTAAATATCAATAAAGGGGTGACGATCAAGCCTGGGCTTGACGTGCTTCCCCCGCCAGTGACTGATGATGAATATCGCGCATTAATGGCCGGTGAGGACCGCTATCTGATGACGGAATCCAACACCCTGGAGGAAATCGAGGCTACGTTCTTCTATGACACGCCGATCCACTGGTGTGCTACGGATTTACTGGAGGCGATTAGTTCTACTCGTTTGCAGTTACACCGGACCATGCAGGCATTTGTCCGGGCATTGAACCAGAAGCTGAATGGTACCGGAATCTCTGCGGGGAGTGATAAAACGGGGGAGGTGGCCCAGAGCGGCGCGCGCGCGATCGGCGGTGCTGAAATTGGCCGGGCACGTAACGTTAACGGGCTGCCGGTCCTGCCAGCCATTATTCCGCTCAGTGATGGTCAGACTATCAGCATTCTGTTTCATAGCCCGACAGCGGAAAACCGGATCACCAATAGCGATACGCTGGTTGCTTTCCAGTTCTTACTGAATAAAAAAGACGTTACTCACACCGTTGCTCCGATGAGTGGACGTGATATGACGCTGGCGCAGGTCACCATGAAACTTGCCAACCTTGCAGAGAAAAACTCGGCAAAATTCCAGCGTGCGCAGAAGAAGAAAAAAGCCCTGGTTGATGAAATAACCCAACTACAGGCTGACAGTGACCAGAAAGAGGATGCCATGAGCGACCTCGCGGATCAGGTGGCAGCGGTAGAAGGGCAGAAGGTAGATCTGGAGCAGAAAATTAACGCTGTTGCATCGGAAGCGGATTCTCTTTATGAAGAGAATGAGCGTTTGCAGACGGAGATTGATCAGCTCAATCGCACAGGTGGGCGCGATACCATTGATCCAGCGGGGATGACTGGTGGGCACTCGCGCGCGCTGACGGATCGCCTTGCCAGTATCAAAAATCGTATGCATATGAACGGGGAAGTGACGCTCAGTAATGGAGCATCAATGAAGCAATTCATTGAGGACGGCGAAGGGTATATCCAGTTAACCGATTCGGATGGCAGCGTGTACATGATCAAGGCTAAATCCATACAGGGTGTGGACATGGCAGATGCGATCGGCAAGCTGTTTAAAGCCTATAAAGCGGGTAATGTATCGGAATATCTGGTCCAACCAGAAGAACATAAACCGGAAAACGTCGAACCTGAACCAGCGGAGGATACCGGTAGCTCTTCGCCTGAACCAGAAGTCTCTGTAGGTGCATATCGATATGCCTTGCAAATGCGTCCGGCGGCCCCTGGCGCAATACCTGAAGGTAACAAAGCAATTCTGCCGCGCCCTGATGAAGGTGACCCGTATTATGAATATGCACGCTACGGCATTGCTACTTACGATACCCCGCTTTCTGATCAGCAAATGAGTGAGTACGACCTGAAGTTATTGCCTCGCGAGGATTCTTTCGACTTCCTGGCGAAGACACTTACTAATGGTCCGTTTGGCAAATATGCACAAAAAGCTCTGGAGCTGGCCACCAGCTCACCAGACGAGTTCCGCGTAATGCTGAAAACTCAGTTTCAAAAAACTTTCCCCAATATTGCGTTTCCTGGGGGCGCTGGCACCGAGAAAATGGTGCAGAGCATGATCAATGCATTGCAGGCCGAAGTCGGTGAGATTACTCAGCCAGAACCGGCCCCGGCACAGCCTGATGAAACGGTTAGCGAAGCAGATGCAGAGGCTAATAAAGCCATTGAATATCTCAATAACGTGATGGATATGCAAAGCACTGACATGGCGGAGATCCGTAACGCCCGGGGTAATGTCCGGGAAGCGATTGCAGCCCTTCAGGCTGCCGGGCGTTTTGAGGAAAACGAAGAGCTGGTTAATGGCGCTGCTCGCCACCTGGCTGATCTGCTGGTAGCAATCCAGAAAGCGGGGGTAGCGGCATGACACTATCAGCTATTGAGTTAATGGATCTCAGCGATAAGTTGGATGCTCTGATGTCCAAAGCGGCTACCGCGAGTGGCATGGAGTTGCTGGATATCAGCGATGAAATTGACCAGATCATGCAACAGATGGGGTACGGTGTGTCCGGCGGCAGTAGTGGCGAGGAAAAACAACCTGCGGTACATGATGGTGTGCCAAAACTGGTTGCTGATTTCCTGGCTGATAAATTCGTCGATCAGAGCACCGATGCATTTATCGGTACCTTGCAGGATTTGAGTCAATATGTTGGCACATACATCGACCTGGACCAGGTTAAACAGCACACGGCGGCATGGATAGCCGCCAACATTAAAGAGGCAGCATAAGGCGTAACAGGGATGAGCTTAAGCGATCAGGTGGTGATGGCCACCAGCATAGAAACGCTGATCGAGCTGCTAAAAAACCTGCCCGATTACGGGCGGGTTTCGTATGTGGTGACAGCGAAGGGAGACGAGGTAAAAACAGCGTTTGATATCGTCGATGCCTCAGCTCTTTTGGTATCCAATACTCTGGACGGGAAAATTAATCCGGACTATCCCCAGGAACTTCAGCCGCGCGACCGGACCCGCGCATCCAGCCTTCTTCAGGTCAACCAGATATCCAAGGATTTGCGTCCTGCCCAGCTTACCGATTCCGGTTTATCCAGCCATGGCGCGCCAATAATTGGTGAGGACAATGCCGTTGAGTCAGGTAATGGGCGGACCATGGGGATCATTAAAGCCTATCAGGACGGTAATGCGGATCGGTATCGGGAGTACCTGATTGAACATGCGACCGAATTCGGCATACGGCCTGAAAAGGTTGAATCAATGACGGCTCCGGTACTGGTGCGCCGCCGGTTAACGAAGGTTGACCGTGTTCAGTTTGCCAAGGACTCAAATATTTCTGATCTCCAGGAAATGGCAGCCAGTGAAAAGGCTTTTGTTGATGCCGACAGCATAACACCGGCGATGATGGCGTTGTTTAACCCGTCAGAAAGTGGAGATCTGCTTAGCCGCAGTAATGACGCGTTTATTCGCGGATTCATGACGCAAGTTGGTGCCACACAGGCTGCTGGCCTTGTAACGGAAGATGGGCGACCAACACGGCAACTTGTAGACCGTATACAAAACGCGATCTTTGCCAAGGCATATAAGGATGCGCGCCTGGTAAGGATGGTTGCAGAAGAACCTGATCCGGATATGCGTAATGTTCTGACGGCGCTTAATGCGGCAGCCAATGATTTTGTCCAGATGCAGGCTTTATCAGGAGAAGCGCACAAGCAGGCTGTGACAACTATTGTTGATGGCATTGAGACAGCGGATAGCCTCGATAAAAAGGCGCTGGCGGCATTGAAAGATGCGGTAGACCTGGTAAGGCAATCGAAGGAGTCAGGCCAGCATATTACCGATGTTATTGCTCAGGGGGATATGTTCAGCGAAACGGCCCCGGAAGTGAAAGCACTCGCGTTGTTCATCGTCGCGAATAACCGTAGTGCGAAGCGTATGGCCACCGCCTTTAAGTTGATGGCGCAACGTATCAATGATGAGTTACAGCACCAGGGCCAGGCGCTCGGGGATATGTTTGGCGGCGGCGATGTGTCGTTACAGGATATCCTTCGCCAGGTGTCTCAGGAACTGGAAAACGAAGGTATGCAAGGGATATCCGGCGGTCTTTTCGAGTCAACTTCCGACGGTAGTTACAACGGTGTTGCTCCATATACCAGCTTGCTATTACATCGGGCATCCGGCATCAAAGACATTATTCATCTGATCAGGCTGCTTTCCCGCACAGATCCCCAGGATGAACAGCTTGTACAAGTGCTTGCGCATTTTGTTCGAATGCCTGTTGCCGACGTGAAAAAATGGTGCCGATTATTCGGTATCAGCAATTCGTTACTTCGCGGCTTGTTAAATCACGCATCCTCCCTTGGGCGCGATGGCTTTGACGAGATAGCGCAGGCGATAAAAAACGGAGATATGCCACCAGCTATTGACTGGTTTTCCATTCGCCCAACCAGGGTGAAAGCATTCCTTAGCGCGGCGCATTCGGCATCACCATTGGCAGAAATGGTTCAGAGGTTGTCGCTCATATTCACAGACCATACCGCGTTGGGTGATCTGACTCTGGACGAGATGAAAGAAGCCTCCATTCAGTGGGCCGATCAACAAAATGAGGTTAACTCTGACTTCTTGCCAGCATTCAGGAAGGCCGTTAGTAAAGCTGATGATGCCCGTGGAATTCTGAAGGCATTTAAGGCATTGCAAAGTCAGGTTAATAAACATGTCGGTGATATCGATGGGGTAACGGCGGAAGGCAGGGATATCCTTAAAGAGCACGGCATAACGCCAGAGTTTATTGATGAGATCAGGACTGATATGCAGCGTGAGGTCGTATCGTCCCTGCAAATCGTAGCCAGAGCGTTGGCGGATGCTAATCCGAAGAGTGCGGCCATTGTTAACCGTGTTATTGGTGATATTGAAGCATCGGAGGGCATGGGGGCGCTGAAACTCTTCCTTTCGCGAGCGTTTAATCCTAACGGCAATATTCTCCCCGGCATTATTGGTGAGGCTAAAAAGTATGTCAGCGAAGAAGAACTTGAGCATCTTGACCAACTACTTAAGCGATTCTCATATAACCCGCAGACACGCTGGCAAATGAATCAGCGAAGTATGGGTTCGGTCCACGAGAAAGTGTTATCTGCCATGAATAGTGCGATAGCCAACTCATCCGTATCTGAAGAAAAAGCTCTTGAGTGGGCCGACTCTTTTATCACGGAAGAAGTGGAAGAAGCCCGCGCTGGACAGAGTGGTGGGATAGACCTGCGCAAGGAACTTGCTGATATTTATCGCCTGACCGGCGGGAAAATATCGACCTTATCAAAGGTGGTTCACCACCAGGGAAGGGCATATGCAAATCTTAATGGTGTTGTTGCTGTCAATTTGAACGATGAAAATGCAAGTGCACTGTGGCACGAGCTGGGTCATCATCTTGAGTACAGTAACCCTGGTTTGTTAGAGAAAGCCCGGTCATTCCTGAAGGCCAATGTTGAAGGGGATAAGCCATCTTTCGTTAATATCGGTGGGCGTGGCAAGCCTGAATGGTGCTTCAGATCTCGATTGAGTAATATTTATATGGCGAAGGTATACCCGCCAGCCTCAGTAAGTAACACCGGGAAAATTCGGCAGAAATCCCCGACTATTTCCAAAACGTCAGCAACGGAAGTATTCTCTATGGCTCTTCAGTTGTATCATGACAAAGAGGCCGCTGCCGCATCACTGATGAATGGTGACGGATTGCTGGAACTGTTATTAGGTGTGGCAAAGGAGCTAAATAATGCAGATTAAAATCGCAGCGCCATTAGGCGGAGATGCCATTATCGAATTTGATGATAATGAAGAAGTTTCCGGGCGTTTAAGCATTATCTCCGGTGACATTACCGAGGACATGATCGCTGAAGCCATAGCTGGGGCAAATCCCAATAGCTATATGGGATTCGTTAACACCCTTGATGCTCCCGCAAGTGATGTTCTCCGAACGCTGCATCTTTACGCTGGCTGGTTTGTTGATTGGCCAGCAGTAGAGGGTGGCGATGAGGACGACGACGATGACGACGATGATTTTGGGGATCATGTAGACCAGATCGTATATTGAAGAAATCCCGCCAATCGGCGGGATTTTTTTTAATCGCTTTCCACTTCTTCCGTGGTGTTTTCTTGCAGTTCTGTTAATGCAGCACGACATAGGTTCCGGGCATTGGCTATAGCCACACTTTTGACTTCATCCGTCATCGTGCAGGTAATGTACTGATCGAGTTCTTCAGCGCGGATGATGCTTTTGCCAATCAGAAACTGTATTTGCCAGAGCAGATCGGCATCCATAATCAGAATTTCTGCCGGGCCTTCAGGGCCAGCCGGGAAGGAAACATAAGACTGTTTGCCCAGGCCGATAACTCGACAACTTGCTTCAAGAATTGCGCGCTTGAGGTCTGACTTTGTAACTGAAACAGGTTGATTTTCACCTGTGATTACGCCGTTGACATGGATGTGGAAAGGCATGTAGCTTGAAATTCGCTCTACTTTCCATACGCCAGCAAGCGATCCTTCATGCAGCACAATGGGGGTAACCGCGAGTTTCATCTCACCATATAACTGCTGGCAGATGGCTGGATTGCTGAATACATCCAAAGGTTCACACTCAAACAGCGGCGCAATCTGCATGAGGTCCATCATGGTCATACCAGGGGTACGAGCAGTAATGAATCTGCGCATGCCAGTATCCATTGTGCGCCAGATAGCTACACCATGCTTTTTGCTCACTTCTTCAGTAAAGCCAAGGTGGCACATGATGGTTTTTTCGATAGCCAGATCAGAGATAGAAACCTTTTCGCCAGGTACACCATCATTATTGATGGTCACTTCGACACTCTGGCCATTACGCAGGCGGTATTGAATTGCTTTAGTATTTTCCACGTTAAATCACTCCACTACAAACCAGTCACATGCCAGTAAGTCGCATACAGAAGGCACCCACGGAACAACTACACCTTGTGCATTTTTTAAGGCGAAATAAGCACCATACGGAACGAGGTCGCCGGGGAAATATCCCTTAATGGCTTCCATTCGTGCCGGGTACTGTCCTTCAGGAACCAGCCAGCAGAATTGGTTTTCGCCGTTCCACCCGCGTCAAGCAACTTTCTTGCCATCCTTCAGCCACATCAGCGCGTCAGAAAAGTCGGCTGCTTCAAGGTCGATTTCTTCTTGTGTGGTAATGATGCCACTGGCAGCAATAGTTACGTCCCTGGCTGTAATGAATGTCACCCCATTGTGACCTTCAATACTGAGCGATACCCCATTTTCGAAGAAGTCGTTAGTCCGACTAAAGCCTTCTTCAAATGTTTTTTCTGGTGAATAGGACAGAGATCCGTCCTCATAAGCGACCAGATATCCGCCAATTTCTGGTCGGTGTTTTTGCAAAAACATTTTATCAACATGGACTTTTACCCCTTCTGGCTCAACGACTTCAATGTTGCAGAAAAGGACCACATCCATTAGGGCGATAATTTCGATATCTTTGATTTTTGAGGCGCGAACTGTTTTATGGCTTTTGTATTTTGGAAGTGCCGTCAAAAGCTCTTTCGTTGTCATGTTATTCATAGTCTTTCCTCTGCTTAAAACCTGATGTATTGCGCCTTCAGGTGGGTCAGGAATGTTTTCCCACCAGCGAAAGCAATATCTCGGGGTGTTCTTTTCGTGAAAAGCGCGTGCCATTGCCAACTTTGGCGTTTGTTTGCGAGTTCGTGCTTTTGTCGGCGTCTGGACCACCGCTTTTCTTTCAGTCGTTTTTTACACATTCAAAACGGAATATCGTCGTCAAAGTCCATTGGAGGTTCGTTATTGGCGTTGCTCTGAGGTTTACCGCCACCACTGTATTGCTGGTGGTTTTGAGGTTGGTTTGATTGCCCCCAGCCATTTGAGGACTGTGAATCGTCACGGCGAGCGCCGATCATTTGCATGGTGCCGCCCTGGCTGACGATAATTTCCGTCGTGTAACGTTCTACACCGGCGTCATCTGTCCACTTATGGGTTTTAAGTTTCCCTTCGATGTAGACCTGAGAACCTTTTCGTAAATACTCACTCGCAATTTCAGCAAGTTTTCCGAACAAAACGACTTTATGCCATTCTGTTTGCTCTTTCTGTTGGCCCGTTTGCTTGTCGCGCCATGATTCATTCGTTGCGATGCTGAGTCTTCCGACCGCGCCGCCATTTGGTATATACCTGATCTCCGGGTCTTGCCCCAGGGTACCAATCAGGATGACTTTGTTTACACCGCGTTGTGCCACTTATCTTACCTAATAAAATAAATTTATTAGAGCAATAATGTATATCTTTGAAACGTAGCTAACAAGTGATTTGCATTATCCTGTGCCTTCTAAAGGGATCGAGTCAGTCGGTATTGGCTGTGAATGGGTGTTTGTCCTGGAGCGTAAAAAATTCGCTTATGAGGTCTTTATGAAGGGAAAAACAGCCGCAGGGGGCGGTGCAATTTGCGCTATCGCGGTGATGATTACCATCGTGATGGGTAATGGCAATGTGCGAACCAACCAGGCGGGGCTTGAGCTGATTGGTAACGCTGAAGGTTGCCGACGTGATCCATACATGTGCCCGGCAGGGGTATGGACTGACGGGATCGGTAATACACACGGGGTAACGCCGGGTGTGCGAAAAACAGACCAGCAAATCGCCGCTGATTGGGAAAAGAATATCCTGATCGCTGAACGCTGTATTAACCAGCACTTCCGGGGCAAAGACATGCCCGATAATGCCTTCAGTGCAATGACAAGCGCGGCATTCAATATGGGATGCAATAGCTTACGAACCTACTACAGCAAAGCGCGAGGCATGCGAGTAGAAACGTCCATCCACAAGTGGGCGCAGAAAGGGGAATGGGTGAATATGTGTAACCATCTCCCTGATTTCGTGAACAGTAACGGCGTGCCCCTGCGAGGTTTAAAGATTCGCCGTGAAAAAGAACGCCAGCTTTGCCTGACGGGACTGGTCAATGAATAAACTCCGGCAGCTCCGCCGACTTTCGACAATGAAGTTATCGCTGGCGGCGATAGTTTTCGACTCGATTTTCATGGCGGTATATGTGCTCAATGAGACGTGGCCACTGGAACCGCTATTGTATGCTGGGCTTCGACTGTGCCTGACATTTTTGAGCATGGCTGCAAGATTGATGCAGCAGAAAGAAACCGCTTCAGATTGTCCACGCCGCGCGGTGCGCAAATATATGGCACGCAGGCGAAGGCGATAATAGTTAACGAGAACCCCGGCTGCCGCCGGGATTATTTTTGGTGGTTATTTGAACGGATTGATTGAATTATTAAACGTGATGATGCTTGTCTCACGCGGTGCCTGGACGTTAGCCGCTTGCGGAACCTCCTTAATTTTCTTGGTGACAGGCAAGTTGCGTGCTCCAACTTTGATCAGAGATTCGAAAAGTGTGGCAACGATTTTTGCATCACCAGGTTCTTTGAGGCGGAATGCGTCTTTTTGGGCGGCGGAGACGAAGATCGGGAGGTTATCCAGTTCGTCTTGCATTGCTGCCAGCACATCGTCGCGGATACCCGCTGTTTTCTCCAGCAAAGCGATTCGCGCTTCAGCATCTGCGATCTTGGCCATTGCTTCGAGGTGGCGGCCCTGGCTTTCGAGTAGTGCAGTTTCCAGTTCTGCCGTACGCTCTGTCGCCTCCACCATCATTTCCAGTTCAGCCATTTTGCCGTAATGGGATATAACGGCCTGCACTGACTCGTCGGAGTACCCATGCGCCGCCAGGGACTCTGCCAGTAAAGATTTAGAATCCGCGCTTTCAAACATTCCGGCGCTGGCAGGATGATCCAGACTGATATAGTTCGGCGTTGTCACATAATCCACACCATGGAAGCTGGTGGTTACAGCGATTTTCCCGGACTCACGCCCGCCAGTGGCCCAGCTCCAGCCACCAGCTCGGCTTTCGATCATCGCGGCGACAATTTTACCCGGCTCTGTGTTAAGAATTTCCTGTGTATGGGTAACGATGCCGTTGTCGTCAACGGATATAGCCACTGTGCGGCAAGCTGGAACATTGTCGATAACGACCGGGCGACCTTCCACCATGATCACGCTGGTTTCAGGCACCTCCAGTTTACCGGTTAGCTGGCGGCGACCGTGACCGTAATAGCCGAAAAGCTCTCCAAGGCGTAAACCTTCCTGAGTTTCCTTGCTTTCAAGCATGGCCTTTACCGCGCTTAATACATACTGTCGCCCGTTCTGGCGACCTTTTCGAGCATTACTATAGAGACAAAAGCGGTCAGTGACCGTTTTCAAAACATCAGTCATTATCGTTTCCCTCTTTAAAGACCGATTCAAGGATTTGCGCCAGTTCCTGTGGCGGTGTTTTGATGATGGAATCCATCAGGTGATCGTCGTCCTCGCTTTTCGCTTTCAGTTCGTTCACCAGTGCTTCGGAGATTTTTTCGTCAATTTCCAGCACATCGCTGAACAGGTAACGTTTGAATGCATCGGAATTGGCGAGGACGCTGTTATTGCTGACGGCATCGAGGATTTGCGTAACGATGGTGGCGTAGTTCGCCTGCGAGTCGCGGTTATCGTTGTGCTCTTGTTGCAGAGCAGTATTAATGGAGTGGAATTCGATTTTGTACGGGCGATCACCTTCCGGGTATACCTTGCCGTACTTGAAAGCAAGATGAATATCGATAGCCCGCTGAATGAACTCTTCTACGCCCTGCTGGATCCATGAGGCGCGCATGGCGGCCTGAATTGCCGTGCGCAGGAATCCACCTTCGCCAAGCCCGCCGGACATTTGATCTGCCCACCCCAGGAGGGTGTAATCGAGGCCAAGTGCTGCCGCCAGCTGGCGCATATAGGTGAGAATGTCTTCAATGCCGTTGATGTCAGCCTGGATGGTCTGAGTATCAATAGTCATCTGTCCCTTGCCGTCGCCCATAATAGGCAGCAGGGTATTGGTCACCGTAGGCATGTTATTCGCGCCACGTGCGCGTCTTTCCATCAGGTCAGCTGCTCGTTTAAGCGTCTGAGTAATGGTGCGCGAATAATCGGCTGCTTTAACCGGATCCAGACTATTCATCGCCAGGCCGATGATTCGGTCAATTTTCGACGCATTAAAACGCGTTGCTTTCAGCGAGCGGATCGCAGAACGCAGATTCATGTACGGCTCGTAGGCGTATTCGAGCAAGCTGGTCCCGTAATTCTGGGTTTCAATCGGCGTGCGCTCTTCCGGATTATCCAGCAGGCTGAAAGCCTTATGGCCAGTGTGCACAGGCATAAGGTTTGACTTAGGCCGCCAGTAGGGGATTTTCATAGGGATAATGGCCCACGGATCGGCGAAAACCATTTTCCCTGACGCGTCCTTCAGATAATCGCCGCTAAATCCCGCCAGGTTGCCGCTGACCTCGAACTCTTTGATGAAGCTCGGAAGGGTGTAATAGGAGCACTCAAAAGACGTGATCCCTATGCCTTCTTTGGTGTATGGCCTGACATAAGCCACCCCAAATACAGACATGATAAATGCCCACCCGGCGACCTCTTTGTTGATGGTTCGCCCGATGTCGTTCATCAGCTCGCCACACAACGCCTGCGCGGCGTCATAGTCACTATCGTTTCCGTTATGTACCGGCACGATAGAGAAGGTTTGTCCGGTCTTCTTATCGAAAGAGAGCGCGTGCGTAATATGGATGTTCAGCGCGGTGGCGATCGTGCTGTAAACCGCCATCTCTTCGAGTAGCGGATAGCGTTGCAAGCGATCTTCTGGCAGTTGAACTTCATCAAAGATAAAGCGACTTCCGTCCACCAGCCCATCGCCAGCCATGCCACTATCGCCCGGTTTGCCGCCTAAGAAGCCGGACAGTTGTACCGGTGCCCCTGCGCGAGAAAACAAATACCCACTTCCGCCGTGCACAGCCAGCGCGGACAGGAGGATGTTGTCCCGTTCTCCGTTGTCTTTAAAAACCCCCGCCAGCGCCTTCCTGACCGAGGATAGCGTGATTTTATTGTCTGCCAAGATTGCACCTTAATTAGAATAATTCGCATCGTGTTTGAACGGAAATTTAACACTAGTCACTTGTTAAGGATTACCAATGAACAAGCTATCTATTGGGGTGTTTCGCTGTTCAAGTGTCAGCGAAATATTGAAATACATTAGGGCAATAATATCTCACTGAGCGCCGATTAGATACGGCGTGGAAAAGGTGGAAGGCAAAAGCTATGACCGACTGCACCTCTCACGAAAAGCTGAATCGCGGCTTGTCTACCGATACTGAGTGCCCTGTACAGAGCTTCGCGAGCGCAACAATCCAGCGCGAATGCACCCCGCAGTTTTTCACCTTTATCACAGCTGAACTCGAATCCGTCAGAGTGCCATCGCTGGTTACTTTCTCCAACAGCCACTTTCCCTGTATGCGTCCGCCTCGATTGTTTTATGCTCAAGTAGCAGCCTGTTTTGATGCATGATGCGGTATACAACTGCTATGTCTTCAGTTTCTGATTGTCTGCGCAACCATAAGTGCGCATCCACAGATAACGGTATGTGAACCATCGCTGCGATGGTGGCCTTTTTGCTATAAGAAGATACTCAAGAACCAATGCGCTCATGACACTTCATTTTTAATAATCGTTCTCATTTTTATATTAGACATAACGTCATGGTTTTCCTTTATCGGGTAATGAAAAGACAAAACATGTTCATTATTTAAAGTACAGTGTGAGGGGCTAATGGTTCATATTCTAGTTGAAGCTTTGCATAGTTTCCCTCTTTATTATTTATTGTGGTATGGGATATTGGTTTGATTGATATGTTCATGAATGTTTGTGTTGGTAATAGAGTGGTAATCAGGTTTTATTAGTGATGATAAGATTTATTTGTTTAGGTTATTTATAAAAAATATAAACGTTGTTTTTATTTTTTAAAAAAAGGATAAAAGATCGTTTTTACTTACTACACTATCATTTTATCTGGGTGATTATTGGTTGTACTGGGTAAATATTCTGTATTTAATT
>SKEE01000225.1_pt2 | contig 15517 bp, 9 predicted proteins | sample 4826661 | NCBI WGS metagenome assembly SKEE01 (sample SAMN11008817, study PRJNA524170) | human gut metagenome | biome: Human fecal sample; material: Feces; isolation source: fecal sample from pouch patient p20 | host: Homo sapiens | place: Israel: Tel-Aviv | collected 2016-11-14
ATATTTATTTTATCATTTTTAGATGGAAAGATTTTGTCTATTTATTACATGTTTTTGTCTAATTGTGTAGAGGTTTTGGGGCGTTGAGAATGTTTTTCAGTTACTTTTTGGTATCTTTTAGTTGTTGGTGTCTATCTTTTAATTGCGTTAAATACTTTTCCAATTCTACATTTCCTTGATTTACTTTCATTAGATCATCAATTTCTTCCATCTGTTTCGATACATCATCCTGAAACTTTTTTGTTAGTTTAATCTGCTCATCTAATGTTTCATAATACTCCTGCAGCATCGCCTTTTCAGAAAGTAACTGTTCGTTTTCCCACTGAATCTTTTTCGTTGTTTTTTGACGGTAAATACAAGAAGCTATGTATAAGATCAGAATTGAAAGCACAATCTGAGCAATTCCACAAAACCATGCTCCCACACTGTCTACTTCTTTGAAATACGCAAAGATCAGCCACGCAAATTCGGCTGTAACAACGGCTATATATATCTTTCTATGTTTGATCGGTTTCTTTGCAAAATATGATAGAAATTTATTTGCAATTTTACAAGAAAATCTAATCAAACATAGAATGATAATGACTGCTGGCAAAACATACCAGTTTAATGGTTTATCAAGGTAGCTGCTGATATTAAAATTGTGGTTGTAAAATCCATAAATCAAAATATATGGCATCCCGACGGCGATCATTGTAAATAATTCTTGTATCACTGATCCGAAAAATATCTTTAAATATTCAATTCCTGTAAGTATCTTTATGACTGAAAAATTGAACATTAATAATACTATATTTATGATCCCGATCACACGCATATCTATGCCCATGTGCTGCTCATAAATAATGTTTGATAATACATTGTAGATCAGGCATTTTAGGATGCTGATCATTAGGATGTATTTTCTGTCTTTGCCTTTAACTGCGAAAATGATGCAGCCGGTTAGGTAAACTTGGATAGTTGAGAGAGTTTGTAGGATTATGGTGTGAAGCAAGTTGTTTGTTAATTGCATTTTGTAATCTTCCTCTAAATTATTTTATAAAATCTCAATGGATTATTGCACGAAACGCTTTTGTAATTTTCAACTTTAAAATCTGTAATAAATGTTACTTTGCCTTTTATCTTATCACTTTAATTTGTATTTTTCAAAAAATAAGCAGATATTGATATTCCGCTCAATATCTGCTTATTATTTTTATTTTACTCTAATCTGGCATGTTGCTTTTTTCTTTGATGTCAATGTTACAGTAATTTTTACTTTACCTTTTTTGTTTTTAGCTGTAATCTTATATTTATTTTTACCTGCTTTCTTTATTTTTACTATTTTTTTGTTATTTACTGTTACTTTTTTTACAGCATCTGCTCTTGCCAACTTACTGATTGTAAGAGTGTATGATTTTTTCCTTTTGATTGTTTTCTTTGTTGCAGAAAGTTTAATCGTAGGCTTCAATTTTGCAATACTTTGTTCTTTTTTCTTATCACAATTAACGCAATATACTTCTCTTTTACCTGTAGCAAATACTGTTGGCTCTTTCGTTATCTCCCATGGATAACTCCACTTGTGTCCATTGATTTCACAAGTATTTTTTGTTTCTGTTGTAGGTTTCGTCTCTGTTGTTGTCGTAGGTCTTGTTTCTGTCGTTGTAGGTTTTTCCTCAGTTGTCGTAGGCTTAACTTCTGTCGTTGTTGTAGGTTCTGTCGGTTCTGTTTGATCTGAATCATCAATTGTGAATTTTCTACTTCCTTCATAAACAATATCCTGAACTTCACTGTCATTCTGATCTTTTGCAACAGCAATTGCTTTTAGATTTGCCGTTAAATGCTGAATAACTTCGTTTTCATTTCCTCCGCTTTCTGCATCAATATCAAAGTTATCAATAATAACTGCTTCCCCATCATATTTTGTACTATTTCGGTCCGGCTGTGTTCCATCTGTCGTATAATATACGTCTGCATCTTCCGTTTCTGTTTCAAAATAAACAGCTACATAATCATCAAATTCTTCAAAATAATAAGTTGGCGCGGAAACAGATTGATTATATACCAAAATTGGTTTTACCTGCATATCACTTGTAACATTCCACCATTCCTTATCTGTACTCCACCCTAAGAATTGTTTTCCTGACACTTCAATTGCAGGTGGAAGAACTGCCGTTTGTCCATATTCAACATTCTGTGTATTAATTACTTTTCCTGAATCGTCCAAAAATTCTACTTTAAATTTCTGTGTTTTATAGACTGCATTCACTACCATATTATTCTTGACAGTATCCTTGCCATCTATAACTGCATCCCATCCAACGAACTCTCTTCCTTCTACTTCAGAAATATTTGGAGGTGTCAGCTTTTCCCCATATTTGTAAGTATCAAAACTAATCGTATTATTTACGCTGTCAACAAAAGCTACCGTATATTGAACTGGTGCATATACTGCTGTGATCGTAAGATCTCCTTGAACATTCATTGCGTTTGCATTCCATCCAATAAAAATCTGTCCATCTTTTTGTGGACTTTCTGGAACTTCTGCATTATCTCCTTCTTTTACTTTCTGAGTTGAAAGAACTTTTCCATCACTGTCAACATATTTTACTGTATATGTTGCCTTTGGTGCTTGAATCACATCAACATTTACTAATCCCGTAGATCCTTCCAAACCAAGACAAACTGTATAATCTCCTGAAATATTTGTTGGATCTGATTTTGGAATTACTGAAAATGAATAACTGTTATTCTCGCCAATCACAGTCTGTCCGACATATTGAATCTGATCTTCATTCGGATCTGTATTTTTTCCTTTATATACCATGATCGTTGCACATTTTCCTTTTAGATCTGCTTTCACAGATGTTAATTTTCCTGAAATCTTATACTCTGTACCTGTTTCCTCTGTACCTGCTAAATCACTATAAACAGGTACTTTTTTACGTGTGCGATATAATGTTCTAGTTTCGACTTTACGGCTATCAGAGGATGTATACTCTGTATCTCCCCAATTGCTCCAGTCATTCCATTTGTAAAAATAATATGTTGTATTTTTACTTCTTGTACGATATCTATATGCATTTCTAATAACAATTGCAGATGAATCAGAATCCTTTGTTCCAACTCCTGTTGAATTCAGATTTCCATTACTGAAATTCCACCGTGCTCCATCTCCTAAGGATGTTGTATATCTTTTTGCTTTGGTATAAGAGTATGTTCCTGATTTTGAATCTTTATATGCCACTGGTGACCAGGTTTCTCTCCAGTTTGATGAAGTTAAAGTATATTTTCCACAGTCACTTTTTCCCTGTAATGGCTCACGTCCTCCACATACTGGACAATAGAAGCAGTAATATCTGTACTCTTTTCTTGTTTCTACCTGCTTATAATCATTTGCAGTCTGAGAAGCAGTTCCCCATCCACTCCAATTTCCCCAGTTACCCCAACTGGATGTTGAATTATATTGTGTCCATCCATTCATGCTGGAAGAAGAACTTGTCGTTGTCTGTTTATCTGCATAACGATACTGTGTCTTTTTTTCTACTTCTGTATCATCGGATGTCGTTTGTTCACTCGTAGTCCAATCTGACCATTCGGACCATACAGTATCTGATTGAACTGTTACTTCTTTCTTTACTTCTTTGGAATATGCGCTTCCAGTGAGATTATCCCCATCTAATCCTAAAACAACTGCTGAAGCTATCTTCGCTTTTCCACTGTATTTTAGTGTTACTTCTTTCTCAATTGTCTTATCTGCTGAGATTTCAACTTCTTCTTTTGATGATTTTACCATCTTTCCATCTTTTGTCATCAATGAAACTCTCAGCAATGCAGTGGTGTCTTGCTTTGGATAATTTGTAAGTTTTACTTTAATATTATAATTTCCTGTCGTCGCATTCCAATTTGCAGACGTAATCTCTCCTAATACTGGCAGATCATCATTTTCCCAATAATAAACTGCCTGCAATTTCATATCTGAATCTACAGCTTTATAATCACCTTTGCTGTCTTTATCAGATTCTATTACTTTCCATCCTGCAAAAATATATCCTTTTGGAATATCTGTTAATTCTGATTCTGGCGAGGTTGCCGCTCCCTGATACTGTACTTTTTGTGTACTTCCTACCTGTTTTCCACTTGCCTCATAAAATTTTACAGAATATATATTGATCTTATATTTTGCTGTAACTGTCAGATCACTTTTTACATTCTTAATCTGATCTTCATTTTCCCATCCTGTAAACGTATATCCTTTTCGTTCAAGATCTTCTGGAAGTGTTGCATCTTTTCCATATGCTACTTCCTGTGATTTGATCAGTTTTCCATCCCAATCAACAAATTTTACTGTAGATGGTGCGAATGCTTCAATATCTACTGTTTCTGAGCTCTCTGCACTATTTCCTACGAAATTTACTGCATAAACTTTAATCTGATATTTTCCTGCATTTGATAAAATAAATGAAGCTGACGTTCCTGTAGTATTCATAGAATCCACTTTCTTACCATCTTTATACAATGTTGCAACATAACTGGATGCCATGATATTACTGTTCCATTTTACTGAAACCGCTTCTCCTGTTCCTACTTTGCTTTCTCCTGTTAATGTTAAACCTTTCGGTGCTTCTGGTTCTTCCAGTTTTACATTTGAAACGGATACATCACTGTTGATACAACCATTCTTCACAGCAATTGCTTTAACTGTCTTTTCTGAATCTACTGTAACTACTCCATTATATCGATTACTTCCTGTTGTTGGAGTATTTCCGCTTGTTGTATAGTAAATGATCGCTCCTGAAGTTTTTGAAGTCATATTTAATGCAATATGATTTCCTGTCACACTCTGCGTGATTACTGGTGCTTCTACTTTTTGAATTGATGTATTACTCGTTCTTGTCCCACTGTTTTTATATCCTGAACGGCTTGAATATGCACTGACTGAATATGTTCCTTCACTATTAAGTGTTGTAGAATAACTTCCTGATGCTGATCCACTATTAATTTCTTTTCCATTCTTCTTAATAGAATATCTGATCGTATCTGCACCACCACCTGCAATTCTTAATGATTTTCCTCCTTGCACATCGCTAAATGAAATATTCGGTGTTGAGCACGTTCCACCATTCACTGAGAATTGTTTGTACGCTGTTTTTGTTGTTCCATTTTGTAATGTTGCTTTCACCACAAAATAGTATGTTCCACCTTCTGTGATCTTTTCAAAATGAATCGCTGAATCGATATAACTTAGGTTGTAATTGTAACTGTTTGGATTTCTTGTTGCCTGAATTCCATTGACACAGGATGAACCGTTTGAATTTCTGTATACTCCGGCTGTAACTGAAGAAATCGCAGATCCGTTTGATGTTACATTTCCTCCTACTATACATGTATCTCCTACTCGCATGGATGTTTTTTTGATAGTTGGATTGATGTTTAGGGATACATTTGTTTGTTTTGAAACTTTAAAATATTGAATACTATCCGAATTTGATAATGTTGTTGCCCTTGAGCCCGGATCCATAACAGTAATTGTATTTCCAGACACAGATCTTACTGCTACATAATGACCTTTTGTTTCATGTACAATAATAGCATAACCACTATTATATAGATTTTTAACATTTGAAACTGAATATCCCTTGGATCCTGCATATGAAATTCCTGCGTATGCTTTGCTAATATTTTGCGGACCAGTTGCGTCTCCTGCTAAATCTACTACTCCTGCTTTCATTAATGCATTATTACATATCAAAGGATTAAACGTTTTGACATTAGAATCTGTTACAACATTATAATGCCTAAGTAAAATTGCCATTGACGTAATCCAACATCCCGCATCCCCAAATAATGGTGTTGAAGCTCTGGGCCATGGTCGTGCATTTCCCCATGTTGAACTTGTTTGTTTCCAAGTAGTATAATCATTTGTTGCTGCTGCCGTTACCCCATATGCATGTACATCTGTTTTTGGAATTGTACATAATGATAATGTCATTACTATAACCATTATCATTGAAATTAATCTTTTCATACTTAAATATTCCTCCTTCTTTTTATTTATCTTTTTCTTTTATTTTATCATTCGCAGCTTTTTGAGATTTGTCTGTTTATTACATATTCCTGTTTATTTTTGTCAACTTCTATTTTACTCTGCCACATACCAAAAAGACCAACTGCAAAATTATCACAGTTGATCTTTTTACTATTAATCCCTTATTTAATCTTAATTATTTTTGTTGCTTTCTTTCCACTTCCATCTGTTGCCATTGCTGTAATTTTTACGGTTTTCTTTTTACCAGCTTTTAATGCTTTTACTTTTCCTGAAGAAGAAACTGTAGCATACTTTGTATTACTACTAGTCCATTTTATTTTTTTGTTAGCGCCTCTAGATGCAGTAATTTTTGCTTTTAGGCTAATTGTTTTATCTACTTTTACTGTTTTAGCTCCAAAAATAACAATTTTCTTTACTTTTCCTTTCATAATCTTTATCTTATACGTTGCTTTTTTTCCACTTCCATCCTTAGCTGTTGCAGTAATTATTACAGTCTTTCCCCCAGCTTTCTTATTAATCGTTATAATTCCATTGCTACTGACTGTGGCATATTTTTTATTACTTGTTTTCCATATTAATTTCTTATTTGACGCATTTTCTGGAAGTATGAATGATGTTAATTTTATTTTCTTCCCTGCTGCAATTTTTGTCGAAATACCAGATAATACAATTCTGGTTAATTTAATTTCTTTTTGCTCTGTTGATTCTGGTTTGTGTGTTGTTGTAGACGGCTTTGGTTCTTCAGTTGCTGACGGTGTTGGTTTCGATTCTTCGGTTGTTGGGGGTGTTGGCTTTGGTTCCTCGGTTGTTGGGGATGTTGGCTTTGGTTCCTCAGTCGTTGGGGGTGTTGGCTTTGGTTCCTCAGTCGTTGGCGGCTGCACCGTATTATCTTGTTTTGCCTTAATTTCAGCTACCTTAAATCCATACGCATTTCCACCATTATCTGTTTGCAATTGAATTCTAAGCGTATTTCCAGGGACTTCTATCGTTTTTCCTGCAAGTTCCGTTCCCGTATATTTACCAACTTGTTTTTTATCTTTATCATAAATATACAAATAATCAAAATCTGTTTCCATTTCTGTTCTGGAATCAAATGTCACTTGCAGTGATTCTGCCTTATCAACGGTATATTTCCATATATCTGTACAATTATTTTCATATGGATGTGTACTTTCTAACTTTGCAATATCTTGTATCTCATAAAGATTATTCGTTACTGTTACTTTACATTCATCAAGAGCTCCACCTCCATCTTTTGCTTTTACTGTGATTGTAGCTGTTCCTTTTGAATGTGTTTTTACCATTCCATTTTGATCCACTGTAGCAATACGATTATCTGATGATGCCCATTCTACCTGTTTATTATATGCATTCTGTGGCCACATGTCTGCTGTCAGTTGATATTCCTCATCACTTTGTAATTCTAATTTTGTTTTATTTAAATAAATGCTTGTGATTGGCTGTACAACTGTTATCTTACAACTTTTACTGATATCTCCTACTGTAACTTTAATTGTTGCTGTTCCACCAGTTTTAGCCTTCAATAATCCGTCTTCTGTTACCGATACCACATCTACATTACTTGATTTCCAACTAATATCATCTGTAAAATCTTTGGGACTTACAGATAATATCAATTGTTTTTCTGCCCCTTTATTCATAAAGAGTTCTTCATCACTCAAGCTTACCTGATTTACTTTAATTTCTTTTGCAATAAATTTAATATCCTGTTCTTTTGCAAATGTTTCTGCATAACTTCCAGGTACTCCTGTAATCGTCATTCTCTGTGGATAACTAAATGCTGTCCCAGCTATCTCCTTTGTCGCTTTTGGAATTGTAACATCTGTTAATGCAACACATGTAGTAAATGCATTAGCAGAAATTTTTGTTACATTATGTGGAATAATAATTTCTTTTAAAACATCACAATGTTCAAATGCAGAGATTGGAATCTGCTTAATGCCCATTCCCAACCCCACATTTTTTAATGCATCACAGTCATAAAAAATTTTATTTCCTAACGAAATGACACTATCTGGAATTGTAATATCTGTTAATGCATCACAATTATAAAATACCCCTTCTTCTAGTTTCTTCACAGTGTTTGGAATAACAGCTTTTTCTAATGAAATACAATTCTCGAATGCATAACTATTAATATTGGTTAATAATTTACTCCAATTTACTGTTTTAAGATTTGTGCAACCCTTAAATGCATGATCTTGAATAGTAGTAACTGTTGATGGTAATGTAATTTCTTCCAATGCAGTACAATCATTAAACATATATGAAACTATATTTTGTCGGATATTAGGCAATATAACATCTTTCAATGACTTACATCCACTAAATGTATAATTTCCTATTCCCTCTACCGAATTAGGTATTTCTATAGAAATCAACGATGTACAATTTCGAAATGCAGAAGCCTCTATTACTTTTACACCATCCTTTATTTTTATTTCTTTTAAATTTGTACATCTCTCAAACGCTGATTCTCCTATCTCTGTCACTGTATCTGGTATTTCTATTTTTTCGATTCCTGTACAATTTTTAAATGTCTCTTTATCAATTCTTGTTATCCCATCTTCAAAGGTTACTGTTTTTAATGAGGAGCATCCGCTAAAGGGACCATCTTCATACAATCCACCTCCTACAAATTTCATCTTCTTTGGTATATTAACACTTTCTAATCCTGTACAATTGTAAAATACACTATTGTCTATCTTTTCCATGCTTTTTGGCAATTCAATTTTTTTCATTCCTGTACATTTACGAAACGCCCAGCTCTCTATTTGTATTACACTATTTGACAACTTAACATCCTTTAGATTTGTACACCCATCAAATGCTGATTCTCCTATCTCCGTCACTGTATCTGGTATTTCTATTTTTTCGATTCCTGTACAATTTTTAAATATCGCTTTATCAATTCTTGTTATCCCATCTTCAAAGGTTACTGTTTTTAATGAAGAGCATCCGCTAAAGGGACCATCTTCATACAATCCACCTCCTACAAATTTTATCTTCTTTGGTATATTAACTGATCTTAAATTTACACACTTAGCGAAAGCACTATTCCCTATTTCAGCTACACTTTCTGGAATCCTGGCTGTCATAATACTCTGATTCTTTGCAAATGCATCATTTCCTATTCCAACAACTTTATATCCATCAATTTCTTCAGGAATTTCCAAATTACGTGCATTTCCATAATATTCTGTAATAGTTGCTACTTTATTCCCATCTTCGTCATTAGACAATGAATACTTATAGATTTGATACTCTTTTCCTTCATCATCTAAGCCGGCTGCTCCATTATATCCAGACCACCCGCTTGATCCATAAGCAGAATAATATTTTGTAAAGTAATCAAATGTCATCCCTCTGCTACATTTAGGTACCAACCGCCCATCTTCATAATGATGATATACTCTCATCGGACTATTTTGCAATGTATAAATGTCTGTGTTTTTGCTGTATAAATCTTTCTTAAACATACAGCTTGCCTCTGCACCATACGATGCATACATATAAGCCAAAAATGTTCTACAATTTCCTGGTGTCCCTGTTGCCCATACAGTGTCGTTAAACTGTGCTGTGACTCCTGCTTTTCCATATACATATCCGGTAATCAGTTTTAAATCTGTAATTCCAAATTTCAATGTAGCACCAATTGATGCACTGGCTTCTACCGCAGTATTGGAACCTCCATTTTCTTTAAATGATTTAATTGTCCTAAATCCACCTGCCTTTGAATATGAGATTCCCGTTAACATATGAGATGTTACCGTTGATGAAAATTTTCCTTCTGCATCTACATTCGCTGTTAATGTTAATCCCCCAATACCTGGAATTTTTACCGCCATAATATCTATTGAAGTATTGGCCGCAGCTTTGATTGTTCCTGTCATGTTCAGATCTCCTTCTACCTGAACCATAACTTCTCCTGTAGATGTCAGAATATTATACTTTACTTGTACATTTTTAAGTGTTCCTTTTACACTGGAAGATAAATTCCCTGTAACTTTAAAAGTTTTATTAAAACTTACTGTTTTAACTTTTTTAACTGCTCGATTTACTCCCGTTCCTTCTTGCCTATTTTCCGTTGTAACATCCAACTGTGTTCCATCCAATGGTTCAAAGGTTAATTCATCAGATTCAATGATTCCTTCTGCATCAACCTTTGAAAATGCATTATCATAATCTTTGACATCTGTGGTTGTTATAATTGTTTTATTTCCTGTTACTGAGATATTTTCTGCTTTTAAAGGCACTCCGACCTCTCCCTGATAGACTACAAAAATATCTCCCGTATTAATCTTTTGTGTTAAATCCGTAATAATTACTTTATTATCTTCAATCACCGCTTCTGTTGTTGCTGGAATCGTTTTGACTCCCGAAACAACATTCCAAGTACTGTCATAATCTTCTTTTACGTCTTGTTTTGATAATATTTCTTTTACATTTTTTGATATATTCTTTATATCTGTTTCAGAAACTTCACCCTTGGGCACAAACTTTCCTGATTCCAATGACAACCATCCTTGATTTATAGCAATCTGGTCATCTTCTTTATATGTACAGTCGTTATCATCTGAAAATGTATATTTTTTCTCGTCTAATTGAAATCCCATACAAAAATTTAATGTATGTGCAACAAACTCTCTTGATACCTTTTCCTCTGGTTTAAAATCTTTTCCTGCTGCTGTATCAATCACACCATAAGCCGTTGCTTTCATAATGTCATCATAATATTCTGTTTTTTTATTTACATCGTTATAATAATTATCCGGTAGTTGATTATCTTCAACTTTCATTCCTGTCATGTCTACTAGACTGTGAATCCACTGTGCTCTTGTAACTGTAGTTGTTGCTGCTTTAATTTCAATTACATTAAGAATATTAAAATTACTATTTAATCCATCTGCAGCAAAAATAAACAACAACAATACAACTATTATTTTTTTGCATACTTTTTTCCTCATATTCTATTCTCTCCTTCCCATATTACAGCATTTTATAATCCAATTTTATCATTAATACCTTTAATTATTTTGTCCTCTTATGACTTATTCTTGTCTATTTATGCAGTAAAAAATCAGCTTCAAAATTTCTCCTGAAACTGATTCTTTATATCCTCTTATTCAACTCCTACTTCACCAAAAACCTCAAATATTCCGACATCTGATGCCCCGCATACTCATTTGCATCTTTCTCTACTTCTTGTTGTCTATATTCTTCCTGTGAATCGGTATAATCTGTCTTATAGTTTTTTATCTCTTTTTTATAAGTCTTGATATCCTCAAACATTTCCATATTCATATAATCTTTATATTTCTTGTCCTTCTTCAACTGATCATAAAGCGATACCTGCATTACTTGATACCGATGTCTCATTTCATGGCACAGTGCACTCATAGAAGTTCTTGGGTAATTATTTACATAGTCCAAATTAATCCTGATACAATCTTCTGTTTTTGAATATTGTGCAACGATTGTTGCTGTCTCACTATCACTGTCTTGAGTTTCTGAAAGGATCAATGGTGGAACGGTTTCCATGCCTAATTTTACACATTGATTTTTTATAATATATTCAAGTCGTTCTCGTTTCTCTAATAATGTTAACTTCTTCCACTTTTTAACTTTCTGCGCAGAAAACAGATCCTCTATGTATTCTTTATTTTGAGACATATCATATTCTTTCGAATTCAGATCAATCGTTTGTTTTGCTGTATCATCTTCTGTTTTTTTTGCTTTTTTTGAATAAAATTTAGAATATGAAATGCTTGCTATTGCTGCTACGATTATAAATAGTATAATTAGTTGTTTTTTATTTGCTTTCTTTACAAGTATGTTCTTATTCATATGTTATAATCCCTTATATTTTCTTTTCTTTTTCAGTTTTATTTTATCATTGATACCTCTAAATGTTTTGTCCTCTTATGTCTTATTCTTGTCTATTTATGTATCATTTCCATCCATACAAAAAAGGCACAATCTCCAAGCCTCTTTTCTCAGAAATCATGCCTTTTAAACACTCTAAATCACATTATTTAATTTCCTTTTAACTGCTGATGAATTGCTTCATACGTCTTCTTTAATTCTTCCGCATACTGTTTAATTTCTTCATCGTCTTCTGCTTCTTTCGCAATCTCTTCTACTTCTTCCATCTGCTTCACAATATCATTCTGAAGCTGTTCCATTGTCTCCATTTGTTTTTCTAATGTTTCACAATATTCTTTCATGACTTTATTTTCATAGTTTAACTGTTCATTCTCCATCCGAATTCTTCGATCTTTGCTCCATCGGTAAAACCATGATGTAATATACAATAATCCTAGTGCCAAAATTATTTGGACTGCCACATACAGCCATGTAATAGATGATCTTTCCTGAACAGAATAAGTATACATTACCCATACAAATCCAATAATACATATAATTCTAAACAAATTTTGAAATGGAATCTTACAAATCGCAAAATTTCGTAAAAACCTTCTTACAATACACCGATCCATCAGATATCCAACACAAATAATTAAGAGAATTGCTACTATTGTATAAATTCCTAAATCTGCTTCAAAATTACGATCAAAACTAAAATCTTTATTGGCAACTGAATATATAAATGTATATGGTACAACAATCGTAATTCCACAAAACGTATCGATTAACATCGTACCTATAATAATTCTTATATAATCTAATCCTGTGATCAATTTATATATTGCAAATATCACTACAATACAAAAAATGTTCAGCAATCCATATCTGTATGTATTCTCTATGACTCCTATATAACATAGATATAGCGTTATAACATTGTACAGACATGACTTTGTAATTACTGTCATTGCGAGATATTTTTTATTTTTTTGTGGCACATGAAATGCGGTACTTCCAAATAGATAGCAGTAGATTGCCATAAATATTTCTATGATTATGCAGTGTAAAAGATAGTTCATGGTGTTTTTCCTTTTGTTCGTGTTCCTACATATTATTATAAATTCTTTTTACTCTTAATTTAATCTCTGATAAATATCCTTCTCTGTATCTTCTGGATATTCTTTTACCATTTTATATATTGGCGAAATCACGATTTCATCTTCTACAAGATCATCGGCTATTTTTGTTATTGAATCTCCTTTTTTCATTTTCTTTTGAACTTGCATAATTAGTTTAAGATTTTCTCCTTGTGTAATTCCACGCTCGATTCCTTGCTCAATTCCTTTGTTAATTGCATTATCTAATATTGTACACATTGTAACTTCTCCTCTCCCATCTTTCTTTACATCCCATACACATCCAGATCAACCTTCCCATCAACAACCACAACTCCATCTTCTTCTAACAATTTCGCCTGTTTTCCTTCTCCTCCAAACGCAAAGGCCCCTGCTAGTTCTCCCTTTGCATTGACGACTCGAAAACATGGTATATTCTCTGGATCTGGATTCTTATGCAAGGCATTTCCTACTGCTCGTGACATCTTTGGATTTCCTGCCATGGCTGCTACTTGTCCATAGGTTGCCACATGCCCTTTTGGAATTTGTTTGACTGCTTCGTAGATTCTTTTTGTCGGACTGTCCGTGATGATATCGTAGCTTTCTTTGATCATTTTTTTGATGTCTTTTTCTGGAATAGTCCCGTCTAAGATGATCGTGTTCCAATATTTTTTATTCTGATGATATCCTGGGATGACGGCATCGTAGGCTTCTCTCCAGAATTCTCTCCATTCTGGATCTACTTTGATATTCAGATTGATATAACCATCTTTTTCATAGACCCATAAGAAAGCTTTTTTACTTCCTTTTACCCTTACTAATTCCCAATTGGGATCTTTGAATGGAGATTCCACATATGTGTGTGGGAAAGTCAGACCGTAAGTGATTGCTTGTTGTCTTGTTTTCATACAAATCTCTCCTTTTATTTCAGATTCTATCACATTTTTTTAGTTTATTCGAGAATCTTAAATCATCTTCTTAAAAGTGAAATAGGATCTAAAATATTTTACATTCTATTTTAGATCCTGTTTAATTAATTTGAATTATTTTATCATTTTAACATAATATAGCAAGAATTCTCCTTCCTCTGCAGGCGGGAGACGAATTGCGCAAAAACAAAAGGAACACTTGTTCGATAGCGCGATCTATGGTATAATAGAATCATGATATTGATCATGTGCATGTAATATTCCGTGCGCAGCCGAGAACAGAACTTAGTAAATTTATCAATGCTTATAAAAGTGCCAGTAGCAGATTGTTGAAAAAGGAATATCCGGAAATCAGGAAAAAACACAGGGAACCAGCAGAAGGACTTCGCTTGAGATCAGTGACTGTCAGTATGGAACCATCCGGAAAATATTTTGCAAGTCTGCTGTATGAAGGATACAGCTGTGAAAACCAAGCAGCTGAACCAGATTACAGTACTGCAAAGATACTTGGAATAGATTACGCAATGCAGGGGATGGCAGTGTTTTCAGAAAAGATCGAAATGGAAGAAGCAGGTTTTTTCCTTCCAGTAAAAAATGCTGTAAATGTGGAAGGATAAAGAAAGAGCTGAGATTATCCGAAAGAGTGTATCACTGTGAGTGTGGAAATGAGATGGACAGAGATCGTAATGCAGCGATCAACATCCGTGAAGAGGCAAAGAGGATGTTGACAGCATAAACTGTGGGTATCCAGACAATTGGATAATAAAAAAACACGCCCGTGTCCGGGCAAAAGAATCGCGGGGCACGCGAGGATAGCTTGTGGATACTTGGCTCAGTAGAGCCATTGAGCAAGAAGCCCCCACTTCAAAATCAGGGATTTAAGTGGTGGGAGCATGTCACTCTCTGATAAATATCTCTCTCCGTATCTTCTGGATATTCTTTTACCATTTTATATATTGGCGAAATCACAATTTCATCTTCTACAAGATCATCGGCTATCTTTGCTATTGAATCTCCTTTTTTTATTTTCTTTTGAACCATCATAATCAATTTTAGTGTTTCGCCTCTATTAACTCCTCTTTCTTCTGCTGCATCTAATATTGTACACATTGTAATTGCTCCCTTCTTCTTTTTCTCTAAATTTAACTTCAAAATCTTTCATCTTCAACAAAAATCCTCATAAACTTCAGCATCTCATCTACATGTTTAATTTGTTTATGATTTTCAATGGTTTTATACCCTTTCCTTCTCTTCACAAAATAATCCGCAATAATTCCGAAATCACTCTGAAACATCTCTATTTGTTCCTCACTATCTCAAATACATTTAAGTGTTTTCCAGTTTATTCCACATATTTTATTTATTTTTAGTATACTATAGTTATTTCATGTTTTCAATCCATCTTCTCTACACCTTTCCTCCACAATCAACCTATGTTAAACTAATTATATAACAATTATTCAACGACATATTACATAAACCAAAAGGAATCCTAACACATGACTTTAGAAGAAGAATATCGTCTATCCTGCTATGAGGAACTGACGACTCTTGGA
>SKEE01001912.1_pt1 | contig 15502 bp, 14 predicted proteins | sample 4826661 | NCBI WGS metagenome assembly SKEE01 (sample SAMN11008817, study PRJNA524170) | human gut metagenome | biome: Human fecal sample; material: Feces; isolation source: fecal sample from pouch patient p20 | host: Homo sapiens | place: Israel: Tel-Aviv | collected 2016-11-14
CTTTTGACGAGAGACGTTTCGAAACATGGAGGAAATCATCGTTCCATTTCACGGACTCAAAGCCCCTCGTTGCCCACCTTTACCACTACACTGGTGGTGTATTTACCTCTATCCGCCTTATTGCTAAGGAAATCCAGTGACCACGTTCCACAGCACCCGCAGCACCACCGATTCGCTCACCTCCAAGCAGGCTATCCGCAAAGGCATCGCCGACGATGGAGGCCTGTTCGTAACCGACTCACTGGGCGAAACCCACGTGGACATCGCATCCCTCGCAGGCAAGTCCTATCAACAGATCGCATTCGACGTGCTGAGCGTGTTGCTGCCTGACTTCACCGAAACCGAACTCAAAGCATGCATCAACGAGGCATACGGCGTGCAATGGTCCAACGAAAAGATCACCCCGGTCAAACCTCTCGGCGATGACTACGTGATGGAACTATTCAACGGCCCGACCTCCGCATTCAAGGACGTCGCATTGCAGATCCTGCCGCGTTTCATGGCACGCACCACCCCGACCGGCGACGACAACGAGAAAATCATGATCGTGACCGCCACTTCCGGAGACACCGGCAAGGCGGCGCTCGCTGGTTTCGCGAATGCCGAAGGCACGGGCATCACCGTGTTCTATCCGGAAGGCAAGGTCAGCCAGGTGCAAGAACTGCAGATGAGCACGCAGGCCGGTTCGAATGTGAATGTGTGCGCAGTCAAGGGCAATTTCGATGACGCACAGTCCGCAGTCAAGCGAATTTTCGGTAACCGCGAGCTTGCCGACCGCTTGGCGTCCGACTCACATGTGGTACTGTCTTCCGCAAATTCGATTAATGTGGGGCGTCTAGTGCCGCAGGTCGTCTACTATTTCTCCGCTTACGCGCAGCTGCTCGAACAGCAGGTCATCAATGTTGGCGATGAGGTCGAGTTCGTGGTGCCGACCGGTAATTTCGGTGATATTCTTGCCGGATATTATGCGAAGTTGCTGGGTCTGCCGGTCAAGCATCTGGTTGTTGCGTCTGATAAGAACAATGTGCTGTTCGATTTCCTGACTTCCGGCACGTATAACCGTCAGCGCCCGTTCTATCAGACGATTTCCCCGTCGATGGATATTCTCATTTCCTCGAATCTGGAGAGAATGCTGTATTACATGTCCGACAAGGACACTCGTCTGATTGCCATGCTGATGAACGATCTGAACCAGTGGGGCGCTTATGAGGTTCCCGAATCAATGCTGGCCAAGATTCGTTCCCTATTCGGCACTGGCTGGGCCGATGAGGATCAGGTGCGTGAGATGATCGCGGATTGTTGGAACAAGAACCATTACGTGATCGACCCGCACACTGCGTGCGGCTATTACGTGATGCAGCAGATGCCTCGCGATCCGCTGACGCCGCGCGTGCTACTGAGCACCGCCAGCCCGTACAAGTTCCCGCGCGTGGTCAACGAGTCCTTGGGTTTGGATGCTTCCGGCACGGATTTCGAATGTATGGACGTGCTTGCCGAAGCGACGGGCACTACTGCCCCGGCCGCGTTGCGCGGTTTGGAAACCGCCAATGTGCGTTTCGACCATGTCGTTGATATCGACGGTATGGAAGGTTTTGTCGAGCAGGCCGCCAAAACCCTGTAAACGAAGCGTGTCTTCGAACCGTTAACTCGTTACCGCCGGCCGTCCGCAATACGTGGGCGGCCGTTTTTCGTCAAGGCTGCTACAGTTGCATGCTCGGAGGCGAACGAGCATGACAGCACCAACAGCACCCGAGGCATCCAACAAGCCGACGATTTCCGCATCCGAAACGACACAGCAAACGCAATCGGCGAAACAATCAAGGCAGTCGAAACAGCCGCAACGCAAACATGACCGTCTCATCACCCGTGATATGGCGTTGGTCATGCTCGCGACCTTCTGCTTCATGTCGAGCAACATGCTCGCCAATCCGATCGTTGCCGGATATGCGGAATCATTGGGCGCGTCCGGCATGCTGATGGGTGTGGTGGCCGGGTCGATGAGTTTCATCTCACTGTTCTGCCGCCCGATCGCAGGCAACCTTTCCGACAAAACCAGCAAACGTACGCTTGTGGCGGTCGGTACTGTGCTGTATTTCGCGGCGGGACTGCTGTACTATTTCGCGAACTCTCCCACCATGCTCATCATGGCACGTGTGATCAACGGCGTCGGTTTCGCATGCTGCTCGGTCTGCCTGGCCACATGGATGTCGCTTTTGCTGCCAATCCGGCATATGGGTGCCGGCATGGGATTGTATGGCACGATGAACGCGCTGGCTATGGCGGTCGGACCGGCATTGGGTATTCGCGCGCAAAAATACATCGGTTATCGTCTGACGTTTTTGAGTTCGCTGGTGCTGGCGGTGATCATGCTGATCGCCACACTGATGGTGAAGAATGGCGGACAGCCGGTACGCAAAAAGCAGACTTCCATAACGGAGAATCCCTCCACTGCCGTAGACATTGACGGTTCTGCTAGCGCAACCAAAAAGCATCGTTTTTCGATCCGTTCGATTCTGGAACCGCGTGTGGTGCCGTTGTCGCTGACGTTCATGATGTTTGCGATAGCGTATTTCGCAAATCAGTCCTTCATCGTGAGTTATGTTCAGTCTCGTCATCTGCCGGTATCGTCCGACCTGTTTTTCATGTTTTACGCGGTCGCGTTATTGGTGTTGCGACTGGGCTTGCGCGACCTGTTCGACAGCAAGGGCTTCCGTTTCTGGCTGACGGTCTGCTCGTTGGGCATGCTGGCGATGCTCGCGTGCATGACGTTCCTGTTCAATGATTGGATGCTGTTGTTGGCTGCGATTTTCACCGCTGTCGGCTACGGTCTGATGAGTTCAGTCACGCAGGCGCAGGCCGTGGTAATCGCCGGCCGCGAGCGCAGTGGTATTGCGAATAGTACGTATTATGCGGGTATTGATTTGGGTATGTCGGTTGGTCCGTTTGTGGGTGGTTTGGTGTATGGGCGTTTGCCGGTTGTGTGGTTTTATCCGGTGTTTATGTTGACGGTGCCTGTTGCTTGGTTGATTTATTTGTTGTGTGTGAGGCGTGTTTCGCGGTAGTTGTTGGCATCGTGTGCGAGGTTTCTGCCGTAAACCATTCCAAGCGCGTGTCGTTCTAACTGTTTTTGCGGTCGGTCGTATTTTCCATATACGGCAATATGACCGACCGACGCCCATCCTGGCTCGTGCAAGGCGTCCATGCCGAAGGGGAGATGTCAAGATCGGCCCTTGCCGCCGTATTCCGTTCCAGCCTTTCCGGCTATTTGACTTGGTGGATTTTGTTGCCTTTGACCATGTAGGCACGTCGGGCCATGTCGATCATGGGCTGGTCGAATCGGCTGTCTGTGTAGAATTCGTCCACTCGAACGTTGTCTCCGTAGAGTTCGCGGAATCGTTTGGGCTTGTTGGTGTTGAAGTTGAGGTAGTTTACGTTCAACGTGTTGCCATCGATGGTGGATGAGACCAGATGCTGCACGCCAAGCCTGCGGCAGGCCTCGCCCACGGTGATGTCGAACGAGGCGGTGAGGATCACATCGTCTTCGCGTGGCTCATACCAGGATTTGATACGTTTCATGTTCTGATCCCAGAAAGCGTTGACGAGTTCTTCGAATTCCACCGATTCGGCCAGTTCGCTCAAATATCCGTGGCATAGTTTGCCCACGCCGTATTCCATTTGGTCGAACGTGGCCCGTCCGAGCTTGTATTTGATGGCATAGCGCAGTACCGGGGCGATGTACCGCAATACCTTCGGATTGTATTTGGCCGAAAACAGGTACAGGTCGAACAGGCTTTCCCCGTCATAGATGGTTCCATCGAAGTCGAACACACGCATGTAAGCAGCTCTCACTTCCTCGTATGCACGTATCCAATACGCGCCATTGCACCTCATGCTAAAGTCCGAAGGCTGATTCCTTCTTACACCAAGGTGAACGGCCGGCGACCGCAATGTGCACAAATTGCACATCTCAATGCACATTCGGTTCATGTCACGTTTGGAAGGAGGAACCACCACAACAACACAGTCGGACCGCTATTCGCCCCATAGGAGCCGTTCGCGCTGCTGATACTCCTCATCGAACAACGGCTGGGCCTTCGTGTCGATGAGCTTGGCGAATTCCAGATCCTCATCTCGTTCCACCCGATGCTCAGCCATATTCCATTGGTCATGGTACGTGTAACGCAATGCCTCGGCATCCGTTTTCAGAACATGCGACCGGTAAAGGTCCCGTTCGAATAGAAGCGTATCAACCAGCCATCCTGGCTCGTCCGGAAACTTGCTGATGCCATTGACGTACTCCGCACGATACGCGTCATGGACAAGGACGGGCAACGCATCGATACGCAAAAGCTCCTTGAACATGATAAGCCGTCCGATTCGACCGTTGCCGTCCGAAAATGGGTGAATCTTCTCAAACGTCCAATGGACACGGGCGATCTGATACGGTTCATCCTCAAGTTTCGTGCACATATCAAACAGCCTGTCCATAAATTCGGGAACATCCTGCGGCAGCGCAGTCCTTGTCGGAGTGGCAGGATTGCCGATAAAGTTCGGCCGAGTCTTGTAGCCGCCCACGTTGAAAAGCGAGTCGGAGACCTGTCTGGTGCCCTGCTTGAGAATGGCATGCAGGTGACAGACCATATCCCGGTCCACCGGCTCATCAGCATGGTCGAGAATCCAACGGAACGCAGCGAAATGATTACGGGTTTCCAACGCATCGTCAGGATTGACCTGTTCGCTGCCATCCGTGGTATAGGTACCGGTGGCAAATAGCTGCGCGGTCTGTTTGGCAGTAAGGGTGGAACCTTCCATATGATTGGAATTCCATGCGAACTGGATTTGTGTAGTCGTGTAAATGCCGTCACCATATCGAGTATCACGCTCTCGGATAAGACGCTCCACGATACGTTCCGCCATAACCCCATCCTTCCTTCATTCCGCTCGACTATCCTCCCATGGTAATTCATTTAGGCTAGAAACCGTGGTGGATGTCGTATATCCTGCAGGTTGGTTCCATGTCGAACGTGACCGTGTCGAACTGTTCGGGATGGTGCACGAACGTATCGATCAGTTTCCATTGGCGACGGCTGATGCCGATACGATAGTCCGGGCGGACCATAAGCACCGGCGCTTTCGGCTGGAGTTCCTCCAAGAGCTGCGCGCGCTGTTCGAAGCATTCATCATCGTCGATCCATACGATCGGCGCGGGTTCATTCTCTTCGCATTCGATGCGCACGCGTCGTTGGATGGTCTGCCATTTGCCTGTCTCACGTCCCCATTTGGTGACAGGATCGTACCAGGTGATGACATCACCAGCATGGGATCCCAGCCGAGCATCGGGTCGAGAATCTGACTGCAGTATGACTGCCAGGTGGACAGCCACCACAATTCCACAATGCCGTCAACTGCCAACGCGTACATGGCGTCGGACAGTTCGCTGGACCAGTGGATGCGCCATGAGCCTACGGGCGTGTGGGCTTTTTCGTTGCCGTCCAAGTGGAACGCTTTTTCAGGATTGTACATTTTCGCGTAGGGACTGTCGGGCTTCGCCCAGGTCATAACTTTGTTCACGCCGCCCCTGCGCAAAAGCTTGTCATCCGGAAAGGCGTTGAGCACCCCATCGAAATCCGTGAACACCACAGGCTTGGAAAACATTTTCAACTCCGTCATCACCACTCCCCTTTCAATCATCAACTATCTTCTTATATTGACCTTACGGTTTCCTCACTACGTTTTACCTGACAAATACTGACAGCACCGCCATCGTTTTATTTGCTACACTCGGATTGGTTCGGCACGGACGCCGAACGACCGCAGGCACGAGCATAGGCAACCGCAAACATGGTCCATAGATGCGCAAAACATGATGCGCGGACGCATCCAAAAAAGCGGTCACCATCACGCAAAGGAGCGAAACATGGCAGACGAATCATCGAAGATTCCAGAGAAAACCGTCGAACAAATCTTCGACGAACATTATCCCCTCGACAAATGGGAGGATTCAAACTACTCGATACTCGACAAATTCTCAATGCGCGGACGCAAAGGCTTCGTCACCGGAGCCGCAGGCGGTCTAGGACGCAACGCGGCGGCCGCGCTCGCCCAAGCCGGAGCAGACGTCGCACTAGTCGACCTGCCCAGCCAAGAAGACAAGCTCACCGAACTGGCGAAAGACATGAGCGAACGTTTCGGCACCAACGTCATCGCACTCACCTGCGACGTCACCAACGTCGAACAAGTAACCGAACTCAAAACACAATTGGTGGAACAGCTGGGCACCGTCGACTTCGCGTTCCTCAACGCCGGAGTCAACGTACCGGGCGACGATCAAGACGCCACCGAAGAAGTATGGACGAGCACCATCAACATCAACCTCAACGGCACCTACCGTACCGGCCGCATCGCGCATGAAATCATGCGCGAACACGGTCATGGCGGCTCACTGATCTTCACAGCCTCCCTGTCCGGACACAACGCGAACTACATGATGGGAAGTCCGACGCCGGTGAACGCGTATGGCGCCACCAAAGCGGCCATCATGGAACACTCACGTTACCTTGCCGCAGCGCTCGCCAAAGATGGCATCCGTTCCAACACCATCTCCCCCGGATACGTGTGGTCTGGAATTTTCAATGGCCGTATCGACAGGCCTGGCCACGACGCCATGCTCGAGGTCGTGCCGATGCATCGTTTCGGCACGAATGACGAGATTGCCAGCACGGTGCTCTTCCTCGCCAGCGACGCGTCCTCGTACGTTACTGGCACTGACATTCGCGTAGACGGCGGCTACAGCGTCTTCTAATCACCGTACCCCATTTGATAAATGTCCGGTCGCAGCTAATGTGCTTCGACCGGCCATTTATCTGGTGGTGGTTTCTAGAACATACCGCTACACATGCTTGCGGCGTATCAACGTACCGGCAGTGGTTCCGGCTCCTGCAAGGAGGAGCCTGACCGCGATAATGGGAACGATGTCGGAGCCCGTGCGAGGCGAGTCCGCGGTCGGTTTTCCATCGGCCTTGCTGGCATTCTTGTCTTTCGGGGGCTGCTTGTCATTCGGCTTGGCCTCGCCACCGCCCGGCTGGTCATCAGGCTTCGTTTCCCGAAGCTTCAGACCGTCCAATGCCGTGTTAAGGAGCGTGGCGGCATTGGAGACAAGACCGTTCTGTTCGCTGCTGAACGTGGTGTTGTTCCACAGCGAGAGGGCCTGCTCGTACGCTTCCGTGAGAGATGCGACCGTATCGTCCGTGTATTTGCCGAATTCGGCAAGCTTGGCCTGTGCCGCCGCGATCGGAGCTTCGAGCGCGCTCTTGTCGAGTTCGGTCGGATCATCATACATGGCCTGATATCCTGGGATGGTCAGTTTGGCGAGCTGATCGTACATCTTGGAGTAGAGGCGAGCGTTGAAGTTCATGACACTGAACCCTGCGCGGGACAAGTTCATCTGTCGGATTTCCAGATTGTCTGGATCGTAGGCGCCTTCGGCAAACGTCATGTCGGACGATTCGCTGTCGGACGCGCCCTTGCCTGTTCCGCTGGTGTCGAGCGCGCTGCCCGTGGAGTAGTCGAACGGGGTGCCGTCCTTGCCGCTCCATGCGTTGATGATGAGGCTCGACGTGCGGAACGGGTCAGATCCGACTCCTGCATAGTTGTAGCCTGCAATGTCCTTGCCGGAGAAAACGGTGTCGCCGTTCTCATCGACGAAGTAGATCGGGTTGCCGTCGACATCGAGCGGATACCCGTCGGGACCCCACACGTTGTCGGTGATCACTGCAAGACCGTCACGGTCGGTAATAGCTGCCCATGCGGGATTCGCGATACCATGCGTTGCCGGTCGTGGCCGTCGGATGCAGGAACAGTTCGGCTCCGGACGCGGCATAATAACGACCGAGTTCCGGATAGAAGTGGCCGTCTCGACAAATGTCGATACCGGCCTTGAGTGGCTTGCCGTCCGAGCCGGTCCACTCGGGCATCTCGAACATGACCGGCGTGCTGCCAGGCAACGACCATGCGGTTTCCTCGGATCCGGCACGATGCATCTTCTGGTAGGAGTCGGCGTGCCCGTCAGGGAACGCTATGGCAGCGGAATTGTAGACCTTCCGCACGCCGTCGCTGTCGGTGATGAGACTCTCGGTGATTTCAGCTTGGGAGGCCGCCATCTTGTATGCTGCGGAGTCTAGGACGCTTGAGGAAACGCAGCCGGTGAGTGCCGCGACGAAGGCCATGGTGGCGCACAATGCGACGCTGCCCACCGCCGCAACCGCCATGTTGAGCTGTCGTTTGAACCATATGGATTTCGCGGTGACGTTCGCTGCCGCGTCTTTGTTCTCCGTTGTCGTACGGTGCGACGTGGATGTCCCTCTCTTCAACGCGCTATGCTTCACCGAAATTTCCCCGCTCTGGAAAACATCATAGGAGATAAACGGAATTGTATGACAGTTCGTTTTCCACTTGGCTTCTGAATTCCGAAGAGTAGCTAAAGAGTACTCATGCCCGATTCTGCGAGCGCGATCATTTGACGTTTCCTTTGTTGTTGAACACTGTTTTGCCCATATCTCGCTTATGTATGGCAGATTTGCGAACTTGTCCGGAGATATCTTGCTTATATATGGCAGGTCAGTCCGTCAAAGCAGTAGGTAGGGGGTATGAAAAACCTCATTTTCGCGAAAACGACTGCCATATATAAGCGAGATGCCTCATGTCACATCCCGAAATCTGCCATACATAGGCGAGATACAGCCTGCTTTGCTCAGCACAAGGCCGACAGATCCAGAAAATGCGCACGATGACACGTTTCAAACCATACTTCGCGCAGGATCTTTTTCCGATTTGTTCCCTTGACAGGTCTGACGCCTACTGCTTGGGCAGTTCGCGGCGGCGCGCAACGAGTCAACGAACTGTGCACACGCAAAGGCGGGTATGATGACGTTTATTCTCACTTGGTATCGGCACTTGAAATCCGAAGAACAGTAAGGAGATAATCATGTCCGACATCAATCCGTCAGTAGCCTCGGCAGCACAGAACCCTCCTGCATCCGCACGACTCGAAGCAGGACTAATGGCCCCGGACTTCACACTTCCCAGCGACAACGGCGATAGCATCACGCTCTCCGCATTGCGCGGCCAGAATATCATCCTATACTTCTACCCTGCCGCGATGACTCCCGGCTGCACCACCGAGGCCTGCGACTTCCGAGACAACCTCGAACGCCTGCGCTCCCGCGGATTCACCGTGCTCGGCGTATCGAAGGATCCGTTGGACAAGCTCATCCGATTCCGCGGGCGCGATCATTTGACGTTCCCGTTGTTGTCGGACGCCGATCTGACTGTGCATCGTTTGTATGGTGCGTATGGTGAGAAGAAATTGTACGGCAAGGTCTATGAGGGTGTAATTCGTTCGACTTTCGTGATCGATGGTGATGGAGTGATTCGTATCGCCCGGTACAACGTGCGCGCGAAGGGTCATGTTGATTCTTTGCTGCGGGCGCTCGACAAGCTTGATGGTTCTGTTTTCTAGTCTGGAATGCGATGCCGCTTTGTTTATAGATCAGCTTTTTCATGCGAATGACGCAAGCAGCGTCAGTAGCGGGTAGATGTCGAATTCCTGATAGTGGTCGTGCAGTGTGCCGATGTCTTCGAATATGGGCTCTTCAGCAAGCCTTTCGAAGGTCTCGTAACTGCGCGGGGCACGGCCTCGTAAGAGAAGAGGAGAAGCGCGATGAGACTCAGACTTCCGACAATAAATCATCGTCTTCCGACATGTCAGCCCACGGCTCGCGTGTACGGTTTGCTTGATCGTGTTGGCGATGCGTTGGCTAAGGAGCGTGAACGTTTGGAATTGAAGGTGATTGAAATGCTGAAGGGGCCGAAGCGTCTTGTGTAGCCGGAGCCGGTGAATCATGCTTGGTGGGATGATGGTTCCGGCGTATACAGCGTTGTCTGATAGGTCCGGTAAGCTAGTGTGTATCCGGCGGAGAGGGACGTGCCATGGTAATGCGGCGCAATTATGAGCAGACGGTTGCGGGAAGGCATCGCATGATGAGGCGTGCCGACCGTGAGGTGGCCGATCCGCGGCAGGTCGAGGCGATTATCGCAACATGCAAGATCGTGAATATTGCATACACCGATGCGGAGGGCATCACCATCGTGCCGTTGAATTTCGGATACGTGTTCGACACGGAATCCAATCATCTCACCTTGTATTTCCATGGTTCTGCAACCGGACGTAAGATGGACGCTGTCAAGGCCGCGGGCAACGCGCTTCCTGTAGCATTCGAAATGGCGACTGACTGCGAGGTGGTCGAGGGGCGCACGCTGTGCAATTGGGGCGAGGCGTTCAAGTCGATCGTCGGCAATGGTACCGCGTCCATCATCGACGATCTTGACGAGGCGCGCCAGGGACTCGCACTGCTGATGAGGCAGCAGGCCGGTATGGAGCATGTGGAGTTCACCGACCAGCAGGTATGCGCCGTCACCGTATGGAAGGTGGAAGCGGACTACTTCACCGCCAAAGTGCGCGAAAAGCCCCAGCCGCATACGCACTGACCTCATATCGCACCTGACGCAATGATGCGCTGCTTCCAAGCCCGGGGATGGGAATTGGGAACAGCGCATCAGATGTAAAACGCTAGACCGAAGTCCGGCTGCAGCCAAGTTGCAAGTCAGGCCGTAACCCGGTCGAGATAAGGTTTCAGATCAAGCCTTCCGGCGGGAACGCCGCGCGTAGCTTCCTCCAAGAATCGCGGAGGACACCATCACGACGGCCGCCACGATGGCGGGCGTCACGTTCGAACCGGTTTTGGCGAGCTTGACCGCATCGCCGCCGTTCGCGGACGATTTCACCGGATGCTTCCGCTGGCCGTTCGCATCATTCGCACCCGGAGCCTTCTGCGAATCATCTGGTGTCGATTCATGGCCTGGCGTTTCAGGCTGACCTTCCTCATCCGTCAGTCGGGCATCAACCGTGGTTCCCTTACCATTCAGGCAGCTTTTCAGCTCACTTTCCTTATACCAGGTCGAACCATCCGCAATTGGCGTGCAGGAATCGTTGAATCCGATTTCCTTCTCGTTGTACAGCATTCTGACCAACGGCTGATACGGCTGCCCCGAAGCGTCCGTACCATCACGCACAACCACATCCCACTGCACATTCGCAGCCATCGGCGTCACACTTTCACCACGCCACGGATTGTTCTCATACGTGTACAGTTCACTCGCCTGCTGCTGCGATCCAGGCAGCTTCAGCAATGCCGCAAACGGAATAATGGTTTCGGCATGTGCGAATCGGAACGTCGCGGCGGTGCCGGCCCGCTCCCTCGTGTCGATCGCATTGAAGAAATCGTCGAGCAACGGCTGGGCGATGCGGTAGGTCTCATCCTGACCTGCGCGCCCCGGTCCCTTCTCATAGAAGTCCTCGGCATCAAGCGACCAAGCAAACGTCTTCGCATCCTGGGCGTGCTGACCTTGGAAGTACTGGTCGAAATTGAACGTGTGGGATCCGGTGTTCTCCTGTTCCATATCGGCCGCGATGATGTACAGATTGTACAAATCCATTGCTGCATCCTGTTCCGACGCGATCTTCTTCTTGGCGTCACCGCACGCGTTCGCATCCTTGGCAGGGTCGGCGCCGGCAGCGCAATTGGCCGCACCCTTCTTCGTGCCGTCAGCCGTGTTGTACCAGATGCGCTGGCCTTCCTCCTTGCCGATGGACGCGAGGAAATCGTCAGTGAAGATTTGAGAGAGCAGATCATGCGAAGCGGTGGTCATGGACGGATCGTTCGTCACGTTTTCCTCAGCTTCGGCGATGCCCTCATCATTCGCGACGAACTGCTGGTAACGTTCCGCGCGCTCCTTGGCCTCGCCCATTTTCTGCGTACCATCCGGATTATCGGTCTTATGGAAATACAACGTGGTGGTGTTCTTGTCGAAATCCTTGCCGGAATTGTTATCCGCAGGATTATTCGGTGCTACAACCGCATTCGCCAGCAAACCGTTGGAAGCCTGATCGAATCCTAGTTTGAAATTCTCTCCGGATTCGGTTGCACGAGGCTCACCCGAGCTCTGGTATGAGACGCGCAGTCCCTGCTTTGCGGCATTGGCGAACAGATCAGCATCACGCTGGTATATTCTCTCACCAATGCCCTGATGCTGTATGGCGCCCTGACCAGAGAGCATGCCATACCCGTTGCCCACGTTGGCCGCGGTAATGGCATTGACATTGTTGATGAATTCCTTGCCAACCTCTGGGCTAACGAATCCAGCATAATTGTTTTCCGCAGCGGACTGAGCCATCAGTGCCAGCAAAGCGTCATACTTGTAGCTCGACAGACCACGCGAGCCATGCCTTGCCACAGACTCGGTGTATGCAAGATGGTATCTGTTCGGAATTGCTGAATATGATGTGCTCGCTGGTGCAACATACGGCTGCTTGCTGCTGTAATACCGGGCGGTTCCTTCCCCAGCCAAAGCCGCTGGCGTTGCGAACATGGCCGCTGCCACTACAGCGCTTGTCAACGCGAGCATGCCACCACCCACCGATTTGGTACCGCGTTTGCGCCAGGCTCCTGCCTGCCGCCGTCCCTTTGTTGCCATATGGTTTTTCGCCATTATCCTCATTCTTCTACCTCTTCTGCTTTGCCACATTGAAGCTGTCAGACAAGCCAGCCCGGGCGACAAAATAGGCTCGGAAGGCAAACACGCAACGCCTTAAACGTGAACGATCGACAAATAATCCGCGAACGCAAGTAAATATCACTTCCGTCAATCGCCGACCGCAAGAGACGTTCATGGAGCGGCGGATTTCCTTATATTCCAACAGAACCCGTACTGTTATACGACACGCAATAACAGTACGGGTTTTCTGTGTTACTGTTATATATAACAGCTAAACAGTTTGTATCTAACTGTTCGGCTGGGAGATATATCACCTACGGAACATACAGAAAAAGAGGCACAGATTGAAGCTGATCATCTCATCCGTGTCCGGAGAACCGATTTACGAACAGATCAAGAACCAAATCAGGTCCGCGATCATGTCGGGTGAGTTTACGGCAGGCGAGGCGCTTCCCTCACTGCGCAAGCTCGCCAAGGAACTGCGCGTCAGCGTGCTCACCGTGACCAGAGCGTATAACGAACTGGCCGACGAGGGACTCGTGGAGAATGTGCAGGGCAAAGGCACATTCGTGATGGAACGAGGCAACGAACTCATGAAGGAACGTGCGCGTGAACGCATCATGGACAAGCTCCGTGAAGTTTCCATCGAGGCCAAAGCCGCCGACATCAGCCTGCTTGATCTGCTTGGCATGTTCGAGAAAGCATACAGGGAACAATCATGAACAATTCCTCACTCCCCCAAGGGACACGGCCAACCTTGGCCTTGAGCATAACCGGATTGACGAAGCATTATGATTCCGGCTTCACATTGGATGACGTGACCTTCGACCTGCCGTCCGGCTACATCATGGGTCTGGTCGGTCCGAACGGTGCCGGCAAATCCACGTTGATCAAACTGATCCTCAATATGACCACGCGAGACGCGGGACGAATCGAAGTGCTCGGCCTTGACGCGATAGCCGATGAGGAGCAGGCCAAAGAGCAGCTGGGCGTAGTGCTCGACAGCAGCTATTTCATCGAATACATGACGGTCGACGCAGTGGAACGGACAAGCGGCCCAATGTACCCGCTGTGGGACCACAATCTGTTCGACGCATACCTCAGACGGTTCGGACTCGGACGGAACAAGAAGATCAAGGACCTGTCGCGCGGCATGCAGATGAAGCTCATGCTCGCCGTGGCGTTGAGCCACGATGCGAAACTGCTGATTCTCGACGAGCCGACCAGCGGTCTGGACGTACTGTCCCGCGACGAGCTCATGGACATCCTGTCCGATTATGTTGCGGATGGAGAACACAGCGTAATCTTCTCCACGCATATCACCGCCGATTTGGAGCGTTGCGCGGATTTCCTCACGTATATCACGCACGGCATGCTGTATTACAGCGGGCCGAAAGACGAGTTCGAAGACGCGTTCCGTCTGGTCAAGGGCGGTCCGGATGAGCTTACGGATGGCCTACAGCGGGCAATGGTCGGCATCCGCACATACGCAACCGGCTTCGACGCGTTGGTCCGCACGCAGGACATCCCACACATCGGCGGCACCGACGGTCTCCTGACACAGCATGCTTCGATTGAGGATGTGATCAGACTGACCAATGCCGCAGAACATACGGCAATCGGCAATACCAACGAAGGAGACGTACGATGAACACGACAGCGAACGCGGACGCCATGACCGCCATCCTTAGGCAGATTTCCTTGGACTGGAACCGCACCATCAGCTACGGGCGGTCGTACATAGCCATCTTCTTCGCTTACGTTCCAGGTTTCACATGCCTGATGGCGGCCACAGGATCCACTCTCGACAGCGTTGCGGGAGCCGCCATCGGCGGGGCGGCCTCCGGCTTCCTGATGCTTAATATCAGCCTGTTCTCCTATGAACAGATGAATAACCATCATTGGATGAACGGCATCGTGCCCATCAACCGCAACCACCAGATCCTCGGACGATTCGCATTCCTTATCGCCTGCGATCTGGTGGCAGGATTGGAAGTGGCCGTCAGCATCGCCTGCGCCGGCATCATCATGCACGAGCCAGTTAAAGTGACGGATGCGATCGGCTTCGCCGCGATGACCGTGCTGACCCTCGTGCTGCTCAACGCCATCGTGCAGCCGTTCCTGTACCGGTTCTCCCCTTATCGCGCCATGGCCGCCATTATTCTGAGCATCGGCGTGATCATGGGCACGGTCATCGGACTGTGCAAGGCATTGCCGGAATTCGAAAAGACCGTCGAACAGCTGGCCGAGGCGATCAGCCGGCACCAAGCCATTGCATTAGCGGCATTCTTGATCATCGACGTACTCGCCTTGGCGTTCTCCAGCAAGATATCGCTGCATATTTACGGTAGCAAGGACATCTGAACCGAACCAACCGGTAGACTCTTATGGAGAATGGATTTGGGGTTTTCCGAATCAACGGAAGACCCCAAATGCATATATCCCCGTACGACACCGGTTCCTATAATGCGGCGGGCGCGTCGTGGAAGTCGAACATGACACCATCCGCCAGACCGCAAATCGCCGGCCAATCAGCATCGGACGAATCATCGTGCATGGCCCACACTCGCATGCCGACGGACTTGGCCGATCGCATGCCGACGAGCAGATCCTCGAATACGGTGCAGTCGGTCGGCTCGATGCCGAGCCTCGACGCGGCCAGCAGGTACACGTCCGGCCTGTCCTTGCCGATATCGCCCGCATCGTCAACGCTGACCACCTCGTCGAAATAATCGAAAATGCCGACATGCCTCATAGCCGGCTCTCGCAGCATCGGTGGCAATGACGTGGCCACGGCCAGTTTCGCCCCGCTCGCCTTCAACGTTGCCAGGTATTCACGCGCGTGCGGCTTGGCTTCTAGCACCGTGGAGTACATGACGCGAGCCATATG
>SKEE01001650.1_pt2 | contig 15395 bp, 9 predicted proteins | sample 4826661 | NCBI WGS metagenome assembly SKEE01 (sample SAMN11008817, study PRJNA524170) | human gut metagenome | biome: Human fecal sample; material: Feces; isolation source: fecal sample from pouch patient p20 | host: Homo sapiens | place: Israel: Tel-Aviv | collected 2016-11-14
TAAACCGGATGGTACGCCGCGCAAACTGCTGGATGTGACGCGCCTGCATCAGCTTGGCTGGTATCACGAAATCTCACTGGAAGCGGGGCTTGCCAGCACTTACCAGTGGTTCCTTGAGAATCAAGACCGCTTTCGGGGGTAATGATGTTTTTACGTCAGGAAGACTTTGCCACGGTAGTGCGCTCCACTCCGCTTGTCTCTCTCGACTTTATTGTCGAGAACAGTCGCGGCGAGTTTCTGCTTGGCAAAAGAACCAACCGCCCGGCGCAGGGTTACTGGTTTGTGCCGGGAGGGCGCGTGCAGAAAGACGAAACGCTGGAAGCCGCATTTGAGCGGCTGACGATGGCGGAACTGGGGCTGCGTCTGCCGATAACAGCAGGCCAGTTTTACGGTGTCTGGCAGCACTTTTATGACGATAACTTCTCCGGCACGGATTTCACCACTCACTATGTGGTGCTCGGTTTTCGCTTCAGAGTAGCGGAAGAAGAACTGTTACTGCCGGATGAGCAGCATGACGATTACCACTGGCTGACGCCGGACGCACTGCTCGCCAGTGACAATGTTCACGCTAACAGCCGCGCCTATTTTCTCGCTGAGAAGCGTGCCGGAGTACCCGGATTATGAAAATTCTGGTCTACGGCATTAACTACTCGCCGGAGTTAACCGGCATCGGCAAATACACCGGCGAGATGGTGGAATGGCTGGCGGCACAAGGTCATGAGGTGCGGGTTATTACCGCACCGCCTTACTACCCGCAGTGGCAGGTGGGCGAGAACTATTCCGCCTGGCGCTACAAACGAGAAGAGGGGGCCGCCACGGTGTGGCGCTGCCCGCTGTACGTGCCAAAACAGCCGAGCACCCTGAAACGCTTGTTGCATCTCGGCAGTTTTGCCGTCAGCAGTTTCTTTCCGCTGATGGCGCAACGTCGCTGGAAGCCGGATCGCATTATCGGCGTGGTGCCAACGCTGTTTTGCACGCCGGGAATGCGCCTGCTGGCGAAGCTCTCTGGTGCGCGTACCGTGCTGCATATTCAGGATTACGAAGTGGACGCCATGCTGGGGCTGGGCCTTGCCGGAAAAGGCAAAGGCGGCAAAGTGGCACAGCTGGCGACGGCGTTCGAACGTAGCGGACTGCATAACGTCGATAACGTCTCCACGATTTCGCGTTCGATGATGAATAAAGCCATCGAAAAAGGCGTGGCGGCGGATAACGTCATCTTCTTCCCCAACTGGTCGGAAATTGCCCGTTTTCAGCATGTTGCAGACGCCGATGTTGATGCCCTTCGTAACCAGCTTGGCCTGCCGGATAACAAAAAAATCATTCTTTACTCCGGCAATATTGGTGAAAAGCAGGGACTGGAAAACGTTATTGAAGCTGCCGATCGCCTGCGCGATGAACCGCTGATTTTTGCCATTGTCGGGCAGGGCGGCGGCAAAGCGCGGCTGGAAAAAATGGCGCAGCAGCGTGGACTGCGCAACATGCAATTTTTCCCGCTGCAATCGTATGACGCTTTACCCGCACTGCTGAAGATGGGCGATTGCCATCTGGTGGTGCAAAAACGCGGCGCGGCAGATGCCGTATTGCCGTCGAAACTGACCAATATTCTGGCAGTAGGCGGTAACGCGGTGATTACTGCTGAAGCCTACACAGAACTGGGGCAGCTTTGCGAAACCTTTCCGGGCATTGCGGTTTGCGTAGAACCGGAATCGGTCGAGGCGCTGGTGGCGGGGATTCGTCAGGCGCTTCTGCTACCCAAACACAACACGGTGGCACGTGAATATGCCGAACGCACGCTCGATAAAGAGAACGTGTTACGTCAATTTATAAATGATATTCGGGGATAATTATGGCGCAGTCGAAACTCTATCCAGTTGTGATGGCAGGTGGCTCCGGTAGCCGCTTATGGCCGCTTTCCCGCGTACTTTACCCCAAGCAGTTTTTATGCCTGAAAGGCGATCTCACCATGCTGCAAACCACCATCTGCCGCCTGAACGGTGTGGAGTGCGAAAGCCCGGTGGTGATTTGCAATGAGCAGCACCGCTTTATTGTCGCGGAACAGCTGCGTCAACTGAACAAACTCACCAAGAACATTATTCTCGAACCGGCAGGGCGTAACACTGCACCTGCCATTGCGCTGGCGGCGCTGGCGGCAAAACGTCATAGCCCGGAGAGCGACCCGTTAATGCTGGTCTTGGCGGCGGATCATGTGATTGCCGATGAAGACGCGTTCCGTGCCGCCGTGCGTAATGCCATGCCGTATGTCAAAGCGGGCAAGCTGGTGACCTTCGGCATTGTGCCGGATCTACCTGAAACCGGTTATGGCTATATTCGTCGCGGTGAAGTGTCGGCGGGTGAGCAGGATACGGTGGCCTTTGAAGTGGCGCAGTTTGTCGAAAAACCGAATCTGGAAACCGCTCAGGCCTATGTGGCAAGCGGCGAATATTACTGGAACAGCGGTATGTTCCTGTTCCGCGCCGGACGCTATCTCGAAGAACTGAAAAAATATCGCCCGGATATTCTCGATGCCTGTGAAAAAGCGATGAGCGCCGTCGATCCGGATCTTGATTTTATTCGTGTGGATGAAGAAGCGTTTCTCGCCTGCCCGGAAGAGTCGGTGGATTACGCGGTCATGGAACGTACGGCAGATGCCGTTGTGGTGCCGATGGATGCGGGCTGGAGTGATGTCGGTTCTTGGTCTTCATTATGGGAGATCAGCGCCCACACCGCCGAGGGCAACGTTTGCCACGGCGATGTGATTAATCACAAAACTGAAAACAGCTATGTGTACGCCGAATCTGGCCTGGTCACCACCGTCGGGGTGAAAGATTTGGTGGTAGTGCAGACCAAAGATGCAGTGCTGATTGCCGACCGTAACGCGGTGCAGGATGTGAAAAAAGTGGTCGAGCAGATCAAAGCCGATGGTCGCCATGAGCATCGGGTACATCGCGAAGTGTATCGTCCGTGGGGCAAATATGACTCTATCGACGCGGGCGACCGCTACCAGGTGAAACGCATCACCGTGAAACCGGGCGAGGGCTTGTCGGTACAGATGCACCATCACCGCGCGGAACACTGGGTAGTGGTCGCGGGAACGGCAAAAGTCACTATTGACGGTGATATCAAACTGCTTGGTGAAAACGAGTCCATTTATATTCCGCTGGGGGCGACGCACTGCCTGGAAAACCCGGGGAAAATTCCGCTCGATTTAATTGAAGTGCGGTCCGGCTCTTATCTCGAATCTGATGATATAAATAGAACAAATCGATTCGAATGTATACTTGATTTTATGACTAAGAATGGTGATGTTCATATTCTTAGCTCTTGGGTTGAAGAGTTCGAATTCAATCCAGGAGATAAGGGCATAATAAAAAAAGTACCAAGTCGGAATTCTATACTTAAATATTCAAAAAACAGATCTCCTTTTAATCACCCTGCAGTTGCATTTAAAAAGTGTGAAATAATGCGCGTCGGCGGTTATGGAAATGAGTACTTATATGAAGATTATGCCCTTTGGTTGAAATCTTTAGCTAATGGATGTAATGGTGATAATATTCAACAAGTTTTAGTTGATATGAGATTTTCAAAGGAAACAGCAAAAAGACGAGGTGGAATAAAATATGCCATTTCAGAAATTAAAGCTCAGTATCATTTTTATCGTGCAAATTATATATCATATCAAGACTTTATAATAAATATTATCACAAGGATATTTGTTAGACTTCTTCCCACTAGTTTTCGTGGCTATATATATAAAAAAGTTATCAGGAGATTTTTATGAGCTCACCTCTTATTCCGGTTATATTAAGTGGTGGTAATGGTACTAGGTTATGGCCACTATCTAGAGAGGAATATCCTAAGCAGTTTTTAAAACTAACCGACTCAATATCAATGCTGCAATCAACAATATCTCGGTTAGACTCATTAAATACTTCCTCTCCAGTTGTAATATGCAATGAATTACACAGATTTATTGTTGCAGAACAACTCAGGCACTTAAATAAATTAGATAATAATATTATTTTAGAACCATCTGGTCGCAATACTGCACCTGCTATTTGTATTGCTGCTTTAATTTTAAAAATGAAGCATCCAAATGAAAATCCACTTATGCTCGTTCTTCCAGCCGATCACTCCGTAAAAAAAGTCAAAACTTTTTGTAATACAATAAAAAGTGCTATTCCCTTCGCTGAAGCTGGTAATTTGGTTTCTTTTGGTATTAAACCTACTCATCCTGAGACGGGGTATGGATATATACAAAAAGGCAAAGTGTTATCTGATTCTGATATATATGAGGTCAGTGAAGTTAGAACTTTTGTTGAAAAGCCTAATCTTAAAACAGCAGAAAGCTTTATAGAAAAAGATGAGTATTATTGGAATAGTGGTATGTATTTGTTTAGTGTTGAACGTTACTTACAAGAGTTATCATTATACCGACCAGACATAGTTAAAGTATGCCAGGAAACTGTTAAAAATATTCATTATGATATGGATTTTATTAGATTGGACGATAAAATATTTCGGAACTGTCCACAGGAGTCTATTGATTATGCTGTAATGGAGAAAACAAAGGATGCTGTAGTTGCTACAATGGATATCGGTTGGAATGATGTAGGAGCATGGTCTTCGCTTTGGGAATTAGGGAAAAAAGACTCCTCTGGTAATGTTATCACGGGAGACATCGTTTGCCACGAGACAGAAAATAGTTATATTTATACTGAGTCTGGATTGGTAGCAACTATTGGTATTCAAGATCTTGTTATTATTCATACTAAAGATTCATTACTGGTTTCCAGACGCGATTCAGTACAAAATGTAAAAAATATTGTTCAGCATCTTGATTTGTCAGGACGTAAAGAACATAAAGAACATAGGGAAGTATTCAAGTCATGGGGACGATGTGACTCCATAGATAGTAGTGAAAAGTACCACTATCAGGTCAAACGAATAACAGTTAATCCAAGTGAAAAATTATCGTTGCAATTACATCATCACCGTGCGGAACATTGGGTTGTTGTAATGGGGATTGCTAAAGTTACAGTTGCAGAAGAAATAAAAATTTTAAAAGAGAATGAGTCTGTATATATTCCTGCAGGTATTAAGCATAGTTTGGAAAATATTGGGACAATACCACTTGTGTTAATAGAAGTTTGGACCGGTTCTTATCTTGCTGATGATGATATCCTTCGATTTGAAGATTGATATGGTAGAGCTTAGAAATAGAGAGTCTTAATAATGCTAACTTGCTTTAAAGCTTATGATATTCGCGGGAAACTAGGCGAAGAACTGAATGAAGATATCGCCTGGCGCATTGGGCGTGCCTATGGCGAATTTCTCAAACCGAAAACCATTGTGTTAGGCGGTGATGTCCGCCTCACCAGCGAAACCTTAAAACTGGCGCTGGCGAAAGGTTTACAGGATGCGGGCGTCGATGTGCTGGATATCGGTATGTCCGGCACCGAAGAGATCTATTTCGCCACGTTCCATCTCGGCGTGGATGGCGGCATTGAAGTTACCGCCAGCCATAATCCGATGGATTATAACGGCATGAAACTCGTGCGCGAGGGGGCTCGCCCGATCAGCGGGGATACCGGACTGCGCGATGTCCAGCGTCTGGCAGAAGCCAACGACTTCCCTCCCGTTGATGAAACCAAACGCGGTCGTTATCAGCAAATCAATCTGCGTGACGCTTACGTTGATCACCTGTTCGGTTATATCAACGTCAAAAACCTCACGCCGCTCAAGCTGGTGATTAACTCCGGGAATGGCGCGGCGGGGCCGGTGGTGGACGCCATTGAAGCCCGCTTTAAAGCCCTCGGCGCACCGGTGGAATTAATCAAAGTACACAACACGCCGGACGGCAATTTCCCCAACGGTATTCCTAACCCGTTGCTGCCGGAATGCCGCGACGACACCCGTAATGCGGTCATCAAACACGGCGCGGATATGGGCATTGCCTTTGATGGCGATTTTGACCGCTGTTTCCTGTTTGACGAAAAAGGGCAGTTTATCGAGGGCTACTACATTGTCGGCCTGCTGGCAGAAGCATTCCTCGAAAAAAATCCCGGCGCGAAGATCATCCACGATCCGCGTCTCTCCTGGAACACCGTTGATGTGGTGACCGCCGCGGGCGGCACTCCGGTGATGTCGAAAACCGGACACGCCTTTATTAAAGAACGTATGCGCAAGGAAGACGCCATCTACGGTGGCGAAATGAGCGCCCACCACTATTTCCGTGATTTCGCTTACTGCGACAGCGGCATGATCCCGTGGCTGCTGGTCGCCGAACTGGTGTGCCTGAAAGGAAAAACGCTGGGCGAACTGGTGCGCGACCGGATGGCAGCGTTTCCGGCAAGCGGTGAGATCAACAGCAAACTGGCGCACCCCGTTGAGGCGATTAACCGCGTCGAACAGCATTTTAGCCGCGAGGCGCTGGCGGTGGATCGCACCGATGGCATCAGCATGACCTTTGCCGACTGGCGCTTTAATCTGCGCTCCTCCAACACCGAACCGGTGGTGCGGTTGAATGTGGAATCGCGCGGTGATGTACCGCTGATGGAAGCGCGAACGCGAACTCTGCTGGCGTTGCTGAACGAGTAATGTCGGATCTTCCCTTACCCCACTGCGGGTAAGGGGCTAATAACAGGAACAACGATGACAAATCTAAAAAAGCGCGAGCGAGCGAAAACCAATGCATCGTTAATCTCTATGGTGCAACGCTTTTCAGATATCACCATCATGTTTGCCGGACTATGGCTGGTTTGCGAAGTGAGCGGCCTGTCATTCCTCTACATGCACCTGTTGGTGGCGCTGATTACGCTGGTGGTGTTCCAGATGCTGGGTGGCATCACCGATTTTTATCGCTCATGGCGAGGTGTTCGGGCAGCGACAGAATTTGCCCTGCTGCTACAAAACTGGACCTTAAGCGTGATTTTCAGCGCCGGACTGGTGGCGTTCAACAATGATTTCGACACGCAACTGAAAATCTGGCTGGCGTGGTATGGGCTGACCAGCATCGGACTGGTGGTTTGCCGTTCATGTATTCGCATTGGGGCGGGCTGGCTGCGTAATCATGGCTATAACAAGCGTATGGTCGCCGTAGCGGGGGATTTAGCCGCCGGACAAATGCTGATGGAGAGCTTCCGTAATCAGCCGTGGTTAGGGTTTGAAGTGGTGGGCGTATACCACGACCCAAAACCGGGCGGCGTTTCTAACGACTGGGCGGGCAATCTGCAACAGCTGGTAGAGGATGCAAAAGCGGGCAAGATTCATAACGTCTATATCGCGATGCAGATGTGCGACGGCGCGCGCGTGAAAAAACTGGTCCATCAACTGGCGGACACCACCTGTTCGGTGCTGCTGATCCCCGATGTCTTTACCTTCAACATTCTCCATTCCCGTATCGAAGAGATGAACGGCGTACCGGTGGTGCCGCTTTACGACACACCGCTTTCCGGGGTTAACCGCCTGCTCAAACGTGCGGAAGACATTGTGCTGGCGACGCTTATCCTGCTGCTGATCTCCCCGGTGCTGTGTTGCATTGCGCTGGCGGTGAAACTCAGTTCACCTGGGCCGGTTATTTTCCGCCAGACTCGCTACGGCATGGACGGCAAACCGATCAAAGTGTGGAAGTTCCGTTCCATGAAAGTGATGGAGAACGACAAAGTGGTGACTCAGGCGACGCAGAACGATCCGCGCGTCACCAAAGTGGGGAATTTTCTACGCCGCACCTCGCTGGATGAATTGCCGCAGTTTATTAATGTGCTGACCGGGGGGATGTCGATTGTCGGTCCGCGTCCGCATGCGGTGGCGCATAACGAACAGTATCGCCAGCTCATTGAAGGCTACATGCTGCGCCATAAGGTGAAACCGGGCATTACCGGCTGGGCGCAGATTAACGGCTGGCGCGGCGAAACCGACACGCTGGAGAAAATGGAAAAACGCGTCGAGTTCGACCTTGAGTACATCCGCGAATGGAGCGTCTGGTTCGATATCAAAATCGTTTTCCTGACGGTGTTCAAGGGCTTCGTTAACAAAGCGGCATATTGATATGAGCTTACGTGAAAAAACCATCAGCGGCGCGAAGTGGTCGGCGATTGCCACGGTGATCATCATCGGCCTCGGGTTGGTGCAGATGACCGTGCTGGCGCGGATTATCGACAACCACCAGTTCGGCCTGCTGACTGTGTCGCTGGTGATCATCGCGCTGGCAGATACGCTTTCTGACTTCGGTATCGCTAACTCGATTATTCAGCGAAAAGAAATCAGCCACCTTGAACTCACCACGCTGTACTGGCTGAACGTCGGGCTGGGGCTTGTGGTGTGCGTGGCGGTGTTTTTGTTGAGTGATCTCATTGGCGACGTGCTGAATAACCCGGACCTGGCACCCTTGATTAAAACATTGTCGCTGGCGTTTGTGGTGATCCCCCACGGGCAACAGTTCCGCGCGTTGATGCAGAAGGAGCTGGAGTTCAACAAAATCGGCATGATCGAAACCAGCGCGGTGCTGGCGGGCTTCACTTTTACGGTGGTTAGCGCCCATTTCTGGCCGCTGGCGATGACCGCGATCCTCGGTTATCTGGTCAATAGTGCGGTAAGAACGCTGCTGTTTGGCTACTTTGGCCGCAAAATTTATCGCCCCGGTCTGCATTTCTCGCTGGCGTCGGTGGCACCGAACTTACGCTTTGGTGCCTGGCTGACGGCGGACAGCATCATCAACTATCTCAACACCAACCTTTCAACGCTGGTGCTGGCGCGTATTCTCGGCGCGAGTGTGGCAGGGGGGTACAACCTGGCGTACAACGTGGCCGTTGTGCCGCCGATGAAACTGAACCCCATCATCACCCGCGTGTTGTTTCCGGCGTTTGCCAAAATTCAGGACGACACCGAAAAGCTGCGCGTCAACTTCTACAAGCTGCTGTCGGTGGTGGGGATTATCAACTTTCCGGCGCTGCTCGGGCTGATGGTGGTGTCAAATAACTTTGTACCGCTGGTCTTTGGTGAGAAGTGGAACAGCATTATTCCGGTGCTGCAATTGCTGTGTGTGGTGGGGCTGCTGCGCTCAGTGGGGAACCCGATTGGTTCGCTGCTGATGGCGAAAGCGCGGGTCGATATCAGCTTTAAATTCAACGTATTCAAAACCTTTCTGTTTATTCCGGCGATTGTTATTGGTGGGCAGATGGCGGGCGCAATCGGCGTCACGCTTGGCTTCCTGCTGGTGCAGATTATCAACACCATTCTGAGCTATTTCGTGATGATTAAACCGGTGCTCGGTTCCAGTTATCGCCAGTACATCCTGAGTTTGTGGCTGCCGTTTTATCTCTCGCTGCCGACGCTGGTGGTCAGTTATGCGCTGGGCATTGTGCTGAAAGGGCAACTGGCGCTGGGGATGCTGCTGGCGGTGCAAATAGCCGCAGGCGTGCTGGCGTTTGTAGTGATGATTGTGCTGTCGCGCCATCCGCTGGTGGTGGAAGTGAAGCGTCAGTTTTGTCGCAGCGAAAAAATGAAAATGCTTTTACGGGCGGGGTGAGTTGTTGTTTTCGGTTCCGGCAATGGTTGCCGGATGCGGCGTAAAACGCCTTATCCGTCCTACGGTTCTGTGCTCGGGACCTGTAGGCCTGATAAGACGCGTCAGCGTCGCATCAGGCACTGAATGCCGGATGCGGCGTGAACGCCTTATCCGGCCTACGGTTCTGTGCTCGGGTCTTGTAGGCCTGATAAGACGCGCCAGCGTCGCATCAGGCAAAAAGCTGCAACGAACAAAACAAACGCAGCTTCACCTGGCATCAAATTTATGAGGAAAAAATGAAATTACTTATTCTGGGCAACCACACTTGCGGCAATCGTGGCGACAGCGCCATCCTGCGCGGCTTACTTGATGCCATCAACATCCTCAATCCACATGCCGAAGTGGACGTGATGAGCCGCTATCCGGTCAGTTCTTCCTGGCTGCTCAACCGCCCGGTAATGGGCGATCCACTGTTCCTGCAAATGAAACAACACAACAGCGTGGCGGGCGTTGTCGGGCGCGTTAAAAAAGTCCTCCGTCGCCGCTACCAGCATCAGGTATTGCTCTCACGCGTCACCGACACTGGCAAGTTGCGTAATATCGCCATCGCCCAGGGATTCACTGACTTCGTGCGCCTGCTGTCAGGTTACGACGCCATTATTCAGGTCGGCGGATCGTTTTTTGTCGATCTCTACGGCGTGCCACAGTTTGAACATGCGCTTTGCACATTTATGGCGAAAAAGCCGCTGTTTATGATTGGTCACAGCGTCGGCCCCTTCCAGGATGAGCAATTTAACCAACTGGCGAACTACGTTTTTGGTCACTGCGATGCGCTGATCCTGCGCGAATCGGTCAGCCTTGATTTGATGAAACGCAGCAATATCTCCACTGCAAAAGTTGAACATGGCGTCGATACCGCGTGGCTGGTCGATCACCACACAGAAGACTTCACCGCCAGCTATGCCGTTCAACACTGGCTGGACGTTGCCGCACAACAGAAAACGGTGGCAATTACCCTGCGCGAACTGGCACCGTTCGACAAACGTCTCGGCACCACCCAACAAGCGTATGAAAAAGCCTTTGCCGGGGTGGTCAATCGCATTCTCGACGAAGGCTATCAGGTCATTGCGCTCTCCACCTGTACGGGCATCGACAGCTATAACAAAGACGACCGCATGGTGGCGCTCAATCTGCGCCAGCACATCTGCGATCCTGCCCGTTACCACGTAGTGATGGATGAACTCAATGATCTGGAAATGGGCAAAATTCTCGGTGCCAGTGAACTCACCGTCGGTACGCGCCTGCACTCAGCCATTATCTCGATGAACTTTGCCACTCCGGCGATTGCCATCAACTATGAACATAAATCCGCCGGGATTATGCAGCAGCTGGGGCTGCCAGAGATGGCAATTGATATCCGTCATTTACTGGACGGCAGCCTGCAAGCGATGGTTGCGGATACCTTAGGCCAACTTCCGGCGCTGAACGCGCGACTTAACGAAGCCGTCAGTCGCGAACGTCAGACGGGAATGCAGATGGTGCAATCTGTGCTTGAACGCATCGGGGAGGTGAAATGAAGGTCGGCTTCTTTTTACTGAAATTTCCGCTGTCGTCGGAAACCTTCGTTCTCAACCAAATCACTGCGTTTATTGATATGGGATTTGAGGTGGAGATTGTCGCGCTGCAAAAAGGCGACACACAAAACACCCACGCGGCATGGACGAAATACAACCTTGCCGCCAGAACCCGCTGGTTACAGGACGAACCTACGGGCAAAGTGGCGAAGCTGCGCCACCGCGCCAGCCAGACCTTACGCGGCATTCATCGCAAAAATACCTGGCAGGCGCTCAACCTCAAACGCTATGGTGCCGAGTCGCGGAACCTGATTTTGTCTGCCATTTGCGGCCAGGTCGCAACACCATTTTATGCCGATGTGTTCATCGCTCATTTTGGCCCGGCGGGGGTAACCGCAGCAAAACTACGCGAATTGGGTGTCATTCGCGGCAAAATTGCCACTATCTTCCACGGTATTGATATATCCAGTCGGGAAGTGCTCAACCACTACACTCCCGAATATCAGCAACTGTTCCGCCGTGGCGACCTGATGCTACCGATAAGTGATTTGTGGGCCGGAAGGCTGCAAAAAATGGGCTGCCCGAGGGAAAAAATTGCCGTATCGCGTATGGGCGTGGACATGACGCGCTTTAGCCCGCGTCCGGTGAAAGCACCCGCAACGCCGCTGGAAATCATTTCCGTCGCACGCTTAACCGAGAAAAAAGGCCTGCATGTGGCGATTGAAGCCTGCCGTCAGTTGAAAGAGCAGGGCGTGGCATTTCGCTATCGCATTCTCGGCATTGGCCCGTGGGAACGACGCCTGCGCACCCTCATCGAACAATATCAACTGGAAGATGTGGTGGAGATGCCGGGCTTTAAACCGAGCCATGAAGTGAAAGCGATGCTCGACGACGCGGATGTCTTCCTCTTGCCATCGGTTACAGGTGCGGATGGTGATATGGAAGGTATTCCGGTGGCGCTAATGGAAGCAATGGCGGTCGGCATTCCGGTTGTTTCAACTCTGCATAGCGGAATACCAGAACTGGTTGAGGCCGATAAATCCGGCTGGCTGGTGCCTGAGAATGATGCTCGCGCACTGGCGCAACGCCTAGCGGCATTTAGCCAACTGGACACCGACGAACTGGCTCCGGTTGTCAAACGAGCGCGCGAAAAAGTCGAACACGATTTTAACCAGCAGGTGATTAATCGAGAACTCGCCAGCTTGCTGCAAGCTTTATAGAGGAGAACGTATGCCATTTAAAAAACTCTCCCGACGCACCTTCCTGACGGCAAGCTCCGCGCTTGCCTTCCTCCATACCCCTTTCGCTCGCGCACTTCCCGACCAACAGAGCGTTAACATTAACGACTACAACCCTCACGACTGGATCGCCTCATTTAAACAAGCCTTCAGCGAAGGACAAACAGTCGTCGTGCCTGCCGGATTCGTTTGTGACAATATCAACACCGGCATCTTCATCCCTCCCGGCAAAACGTTACACATCCTTGGAAGCCTGCGCGGCAACGGCAGAGGGCGATTTGTCTTACAGGACGGCAGCCAGGTGACAGGGGAGGAGGGCGGCAGTATGCATAACATCACCCTGGATGTGCGTGGTTCTGACTGCACCATCAAAGGGCTGGCGATGAGCGGTTTCGGCCCGGTAACGCAGATTTATATCGGCGGCAAAAACAAACGGGTTATGCGTAACCTGACCATCGATAACCTGACCATTAGCCACGCTAATTACGCCATCTTACGTCAGGGATTTCATAACCAGATTATCGGTGCCAACATCACCAATTGTAAGTTCAGCGACTTACAGGGGGACGCCATTGAATGGAACGTGGCGATTAACGACAGTGATATTTTGATCTCCGACCACATCATCGAGCGCATCAACTGTACCAACGGCAAAATCAACTGGGGAATCGGCATAGGCCTTGCGGGGAGTACTTATGATAATAACTACCCGGAAGACCAGGCAGTGAAAAACTTTGTCGTGGCGAATATCACGGGATCGGATTGTCGACAACTGATCCATGTTGAAAATGGTAAACATTTTGTTATTCGTAATATCAAAGCCCGCAATATCACGCCGGATTTCAGTAAGAAAGCAGGTATTGATAACGCCACGGTCGCTATTTACGGTTGTGACAATTTCGTGATTGATAATATTGAAATGATTAATAGCGCCGGGATGTTAATCGGTTATGGGGTAATTAAAGGCAAATATCTCTCGATACCGCAAAATTTCCGAGTGAATAATATTCAGCTGGATAACACCCACCTTGCTTACAAATTGCGCGGTATCCAAATCTCTGCCGGGAATGCTGTCTCCTTTGTGGCACTGACTAACATTGAGATGAAGCGTGCCTCGTTGGAGTTACACAACAAACCGCAACATCTTTTTATACGAAATATCAAAGTGATGCAGGAATCCTCTGTTGCACCCGCATTGAGCATGAACTTCGACATGCGCAAAGACGTTCGCGGCGTCTTTATGGCGAAAAAAGAAACACTGCTGTCTCTTGCAAATGTTCATGCGGTGAATGAAAGAGGGCAAAGCTCCGTCGATATCGACAGGGTTAATCACCATATTGTTAATGTGGAAAAGATTAACTTTAGATTGCCAGAACGGAGAGAGTAGATTTGCGACCATTCCTGGAAAAATGGAGCCATACTTAGGAACAATGCTACTGCAATCCACAACGAAGCGGCGTAACATCACAAGTAATTCAGTAATCAATTCAGGGTAATTGATGCTGGCGAAAAAAATCGAACAAGCTATAATTCAGCAACCATTTTACAGGTGGATGAAATAATGACGAATTTAAAAGCAGTTATTCCTGTAGCGGGTCTTGGGATGCATATGTTGCCTGCCACTAAGGCGATTCCCAAAGAGATGCTACCGATCGTCGACAAGCCAATGATTCAGTACATTGTTGACGAGATTGTGGCTGCAGGGATCAAAGAAATCCTCCTGGTAACTCACGCGTCCAAGAACGCGGTCGAAAACCACTTCGACACCTCTTATGAATTAGAATCTCTCCTTGAACAGCGCGTGAAGCGTCAACTACTGGCGGAAGTGCAGTCCATCTGTCCGCCGGGCGTGACCATTATGAACGTGCGTCAGGGCGAACCTTTAGGTTTGGGCCACTCCATTTTATGTGCACGACCTGCCATTGGTGACAACCCATTTGTCGTGGTACTGCCAGACGTTGTTATCGATGACGCCAGCGCCGATCCGCTACGCTATAACCTTGCTGCCATGATTGCGCGCTTCAACGAAACGGGCCGCAGCCAGGTGCTGGCAAAACGTATGCCGGGTGACCTCTCTGAATACTCCGTCATTCAGACCAAAGAACCACTGGATCGTGAAGGTAAAGTCAGCCGCATCGTCGAATTTATCGAAAAACCGGATCAGCCGCAGACGCTGGACTCAGACATCATGGCCGTTGGTCGCTATGTGCTTTCTGCCGATATTTGGCCGGAACTTGAACGCACGCAACCTGGTGCATGGGGGCGTATTCAGCTGACTGATGCTATTGCCGAACTGGCGAAAAAACAGTCCGTTGATGCCATGCTGATGACCGGCGACAGCTACGACTGCGGTAAAAAAATGGGCTATATGCAGGCGTTTGTGAAGTATGGACTGCGCAACCTGAAGGAAGGGCCAAAGTTCCGTAAGAGCATTGAGAAGTTGCTCGGGGAATAGATCCCAAGCCAATGTAACAATAATTTAGATAAATAGCGGCAGCTAACATCCCGGCGTCTATGCTTTAAACAAAGGAATGTTACTGTCGTTTTTCTTTTTAAAACAAAGAATAACAACGAGTTAACCTACTAAGTTTAATCTATTTTTTGTTGGATTTATCCTTGTTTCTGACAGCATTTGGTAAGACAATTGGCGTTTGAATTTAAGATAGCTTTGCGATAGCTAGCGGGGCGGGGTACATCTTTGGCATTTTGCTAGTGCACTGGTAGCTGTTAAGCCAGGGGCGGTAGCGTGGTAAGATTGTGTTTATATGATGCGTTCTCAAAATAAGAAATAATAATCCTGACTATTTTTATACTATTGATAATATCTGAAATAAACTTAAGAGCAAACATGAAAGTAATTGTAAATAATTTTTTTGATGGTATTTTGAAAAGAGGAATACCGATCTATACTTCTGAACTTGTGCAAAAGTTAAGAGACAATAATGTTCAGGTTATTTATGTTGCATGTCCAAAAGCATTCCATAAGCTGCCTTCATGGTTTCTGAATGTTCTTTTTATAATAGTAGAGCAGCTTTTAATACCAATTATGGGTATATTTTATAGAACTAAGTATAATAT
>SKEE01001931.1_pt1 | contig 15335 bp, 15 predicted proteins | sample 4826661 | NCBI WGS metagenome assembly SKEE01 (sample SAMN11008817, study PRJNA524170) | human gut metagenome | biome: Human fecal sample; material: Feces; isolation source: fecal sample from pouch patient p20 | host: Homo sapiens | place: Israel: Tel-Aviv | collected 2016-11-14
GACAGAGGAAGATATGTTTTTCTCATAGTGTTCATCCTTTCTTAGATAACACTATTTTACCATACATTATCCTCAAAATATATAGTAGAAATTTAATTTATTCTATACTAGATTCCGAAACCGCAAAAAAGCTCTTACAACAAATTTTAAAAATCCTTAATGAAGAAAATGAAACACCTGACAAACGTTAACAGAAATACACTATGCTATGGGAAGGAGAACTTATGAACTGTTATAAATGCGGAGAAAAGGTAAACGATGAAATCACTCTATGTCCAAACTGTGGTACATATTTACAAGCCACTCCTGAATTGATCCAACAGGCTATTTCTAATGATCAGTCTGCTATTGAATCACTTTATCATATCGCATACAGCAACGTATATTACACTGTACATGCTATGATAAAAGATCCGGACACTGTTCTTGACCTGGTCCAGGACAGTTTTATCAAAGGATTCAACAATTTATCACAATTAAAAAATCCTGAAAAGTATTGTTCCTGGATGAAAAGAATTGCACATAATCATACAATTGACTATTTAAGAAAAACAAAATCTGTTGCTTTCTCTTCTATCACTTATTCCAATTCTGATGAAATATTGGATTTTGAAGATGATAGAATTGAAAATATTCCAGAAATAGCCATTGATCAAAAAGAAACAGCTCGTCTGATAGACAACATTCTCAATTCTCTATCAGAAGAACAACGAGTTCCAATCGCCTTGTATTACTATGAGCAAATGTCCATAAAAGAGATTGCCCACTTGCTCAATTGTTCAGAAAACACCGTGAAATCGAGGCTTGCTTACGGACGAAAAAAAATTGAACTGCAAGTCAGAGAACTGGAAAAAAGAGGAACTAAGCTTTATGGTCTTGCACCACTTCCATTTTTCCTCTGCCTTTTCAAAAATGCAGCTACTCCAATACCACCCACGCTTTCTAGTGAGATCTGGCAGGCATTATCAATGGCAGATAAACCAACCGCCCTCAACAATGTAAAACCAACCACCGCATCTCTAACTGCTACTAAAGGCTTCATCACCAAAATCATTTTGGGAATTACAGCAGCTGTTACCATAGGTGGTGGTCTCTTTGCATCTTTTCAAAATAAGGAAACTCCATATGATTGGGAAAAGTATGTAAATGAGACAATGATTCCCTCTTATGGAACAATAGATGACGGAACCTATCAAATTGATACTATGGAACATGAGCGTTTTTTAACATGGGAAAAAGAAATACACGGTCTTTTGAACTACAGTATTTTGGACTTTGATCATGATGGAGAAAATGAACTTCTTGCCGTTTTTCTGGAACCATATGCAAATAATAACAGTGGAGTACAAACTCCTCAGAAGCAGCTTATACTTCGTATGTACGAACATGAGGATGGTACTATAAAAAATACTGCTGAGTATAAAACATTTGCTGACCCTGTTGATATCGGCGGTAGTATTACGGAAAATGGAGTATTTTTAAAAGAAGATAAAGATAAAACATATATTTGCATTAGTATTTACCGATATCAGTATAGAACAGCCTGGACAATTGCAGAAACTCACATTTTAACATATGATCGCTCATTCCAAGAATACACCGGAACTCAGGAACCTATCTGCTTCATAGGGGATAAAGCGAGTACTCCCACCGGGGATGTTTATTCCGAATCCCAACTCGCCGAGATGAAAAATGTAGTAGACCAAATGGCTCGCAAACTTGAGGATATCGGTCTTACAAACTCGGCCAAACAGATGCATGAAACATTTATGCAAAGATTGGATCTGACAGATGCATCCGATGATTTGCTTGTATATATCACCGGTCGTGATGACCGTGCTTATAAATACTATGGCCCTTACGAAGGAAATGAGTCCATAGCCTCTGAAGATGTGGAATATTACACCGCAATTTTTACTTACTCTGGTCACTAACAACCGCACACCGGCTAAACCATAGTCGGTGTGCCTAAAAATAATTTTTCTTATCCTTATTCCACCTCTTGTCTGCCCATTATTTTATTGGAATCGGATGATAAAAACAATATTTAGAAGCAATAGAAAACCCCAGATGAAGAAATTCATCTGATTTCTCCATCCAGGGTTTCACATTTCTCTATTTCAAATTTTGACTTCTTCTGTTTTTCTTACAATCTGCAGCATCCCGCTTTTTAACAACACCGGACGCAGTGCATTATACAGAACTGCCACCAGAATCGTAGATACAACTGCATTCACAAATGTGGTTGCTGTACTCCATTTTGCAAGTACTTCTGCCATCTGCTGCGGCTGTCCTAAAATATACTGTTTGTAAAAATATCCTACCAATGGGTCCGCGATCACGTTAAATCCCAGTCCTGCAACGGATGCAAGGACACTCCAGCGAAATACATATTTCTTATCTGTACTTTCATTAATTTTCCCGATACGATGTGCCACAAGTCCTACGATCAGACCAATACAGAGCTTCAACACAAATGTCTTTGGTGCTCCTACGATATAAATCGGATCCAGAACATCTGCGATCGTCATCCCAATTGCGCCGGCCAGTCCGCCGTACCAACCGCCTAAGAGCAATGCTCCCAGAACACAAAATGCATTCCCGATATGAAGGGATGTAGCATCTCCACCCGGCATCGGGATCTTAATCTGCAAAAATGTAAATGATACAAAGCAAAGTGCTGCCAAAAGTGCTGTCTGTGCCAGTTTTACTACTGTCTGCTTTCTCTTTTCCATCGTTTTCCCTCTTTTCATTTTTGATGGTCTTATCCTACCACCAAAGTGGATAGATGAAAATGTCCAGTTATTGTATTTTTAACCAGTCCAGTTTGATTATTTCTGATTTGCCGGCTCTACCGCAACAGATTTTCCTTTGATTTTCGTATGATTCATTGCATTGAGTACATCTCGTGCATATTCTCTCGGAACTTCTACAAATGTATACTTATCAAACATATCGATCGTTCCGATCAGTTTTCCCGGAATTCCGCTTTCACCGGCAATTGCGCCCACGATATCTCCCGGTTTTGCTTTGTTTTTCTTACCGATATTAATAAATAGACGAACCATTCCGGCTTCTTCTGCCCCGGTATCACCAAATTCCATATCTTTTTCTTCTGTCTCCTGCTGTCCGGAACAGTATTTTAAAAATGCTGCTGCCAGATCCATTGCAGTATAATCAGATTCATTGACACGTTCTTCAATGATCTGAAGGAATTTTGTCAGATCTTCATTTTCAATGATCTGTTCAATCTCTTCCAGCACATTTTCCATCTTTGTATTTGCAACATCGTTTAAAGACGGTACTTTCTGTGCATAAATTTTCGTCTTGCAGTAACGCTGAATCTCTTTCAGCTTATAAACTTCTCTTCCGGAAACAAAAGAGAACGAACGTCCCACGCGTCCGGCACGTCCGGTTCTTCCGATACGGTGCACATAATATTCATCATCCTGCGGAAGATCATAGTTAAATACCGCTTCCACATCATCCACATCGATTCCTCTTGCTGCTACGTCTGTACACACAAGAATATCTGTCTTTCCGGAACGGAATCCCTGCATCACACGGTCTCTCTGTGCCTGCTTCATGTCTCCATGAAGTCCTGCCGCAAAATATCCTCTTCCAAGCAGTCCATTCACAAGCAGATCTACCTGTTTCTTCGTATTACAAAATACAACGGAGAGTTTCGGTGTATAAATATCCAGAAGACGGGAAAGCACTTCCTCTTTATTCTTCGGTTTCACTTCATAGTAAAACTGTTCAATGTTCGGAACGGTCAGCTCTTTCTTCGTCACCTTCACCAGTTCCGCATTTGTCTGGAACTGTTTTGTGATCTCTAAGATTGCCTTTGGCATTGTCGCAGAAAAAAGCACTGTCTGGTGTTCCTGTGGAATTCCTTCCAAAATTGTCTCAATATCCTCACGGAATCCCATGTTGAGCATCTCATCCGCCTCATCCAGCACGATCGTATGCACATGATCCATTTTCATAGTTTTGCGGCGCATATGATCCATCACACGTCCCGGTGTTCCGATCACAAGCTGTGTGCCGCTTTTCAGAGAACGAATCTGTTTTACAATCTCCTGTCCTCCATAGATTGGCAGAACTTTTATCCCATGCATATATTTTGCAAGATTTCTGATTTCTTCTGCAACCTGGATTGCCAGCTCTCTTGTCGGGCAAAGAACAATCGCCTGAAGTTTTTTATTCTTCGGATCAATCTTTTCCAGAAGCGGGATTCCAAAGGCTGCTGTTTTTCCGGTTCCTGTCTGCGCCTGTCCAATCACATCTTTTCCGCTCATGATCACAGGAATCGCTTTGGACTGAATCGGTGATGCCTCTTCAAATCCCATATGTTTTACTGCTTTTAATATTTCAGGACACAACTCTAACTCTTCAAATTTTAATTCTTCCATAAATCTCCTTTTCTCAAAACAAAAATAGGGGACTGTATAACAGTCCCACAATACAATCTGAATTATCATATCAGAATTTTCTTTTTCTGTCAAAATTTCTTTGATTATAAAAATTTTTTAAAATCACTTGCATTCAAGGAATACAAGGTGTAATATACACATATACTTAATGTAGTTTTTAAAACTACATGCAATTTTCAAATTTTAAGGAGGAAGATATCAATGAACAAAACACAACATTTAAAAGACCCCGGCAGCGCGATCACACATTTTATTGGTATGCTTATGGCAATCTGCGGCGCGATTCCTCTGTTGATAAAGGCAGCCCATGAACCGGGCAGGGTATCTCTCATTTCCCTTGCCGTATATGCGATCAGCCTGATCCTGCTGTATGCTGCCAGCACGACCTACCATACATTTGATATTTCTGCAAAAGTAAATACGATATTGAAAAAGATCGATCACATGATGATCTTTATCCTTATCGCCGGAAGCTATACTCCAATCTGTCTGATCACTTTGAAAGGACGTACCGGACTGATTCTGCTTTCCATTGTTTGGGGGATCGCTATTGTAGGAATTCTGATCAAGGCCTTCTGGGTCTATTGCCCGAAATGGGTATCTTCCATTCTCTACATCGGGATGGGATGGACCTGCGTACTGGCTTTCACACAAATTTTCCACTCATTATCGCCGGCGGCATTTGGCTGGCTTTTAGCAGGGGGAATCATCTACACGATCGGCGGTATTATCTACGCATTAAAGCTTCCGATCTTCAATAGTAAACATAAGAATTTCGGAAGCCACGAGATTTTTCATCTTTTTGTTATGGCCGGAAGTGCCTGCCACTTTATTGTCATGTATTGCTACCTGATCTAATTCATCGGTTTTCCATTCAGCATCGCTTTCAATAGCTTTCCGTTTCCATCATAGATCAGTTTCAGAGAAAAGAATTCTTCCGATTCCTCCAGGAGTCGGAAGAATATTTTATCCCCTTCCCAGAGATTGAGTCGGTCAATTTCTTTTTTATCTACCCACTTAAGTTCTCCCTCGTCACAGGCAATCTGTTCTCCTGTAAATCCATCTGCTGTAAATAAGGACATATACTCTGTCACACCGTCACCTGACACAAATGTCACGATCGCACGATATTTCCAGGAAGTCAGAGTGTATCCTGTCTCCTCTTTCACTTCCCGCAGCAGACATTCCTCCGGACTTTCGTCTGCCTCAAAATGTCCACCCACACCGATCCATTTATCTTTATTGACATCATTCTTTTTTACTGTGCGATGCAGCATCAGATATTTTCCGTCTTTTTCGATATAACATAATGTACTTAATCCTGTCATTTTTTTATCCTTTCCCTTATCCAACCCGTTCTTCACTCCATTCCAGAAATGTTCCTGTGTTGGCGTCAATTTCAAAATCATATTCTTTTCCGTCATAAATAATGTCGCCTTCGTATTTCTGGACTCCATCGTCAAACTCCAGCTGAATTCTCAAATCCTGTGCAGATGCCCCCGGCACTCTTTCCAACGCAAGGTTTGTTGCTTCTTCCTCTGAAATTGCTGCCTCTGTCTGATTTGCTGTGTTACTGCTTCCCTGCTGTGTGGAATTTTCAGAAGCGTTCTGATCCTGATTCTGCGTCGTACTCACACTTCCCTTGTCCATCTCTTTGTCAACCTGAAGTATGCTTCCATCTTCTGCTGAAATCTCATAATCATATTCTTCCCCTGTGGATGCAACTGTAAAATCAACCTCATAAATACTTCTTCCGTCATCGTGATCCTTGCTTACTTTCAGCCTTGTGATTTCGTCTTCTGTTACACCTGCATCTGAAAATGCTGCTGTTTTCGCTGCATCTTTTCCGATATCCTTTCCATCATTTCCTGCACATCCTGTAAACATGCTCATTGCCATCACACATACTGCTACCGCTGCAAAATATCTTTTCTTCATCATATTTTAATTCCTCTCTTTCTATCAACTGCATTTCTACACTGTTATTCTTTGTCTGTAAGGATAATATATTCCATGAAGATTAAAATAAGATTAGAATTTTAACTCAAATGTAAAGCAGCTTCCTTTTCCGAGCTCACTCTCCACCCGGACATTCCCTCCATGTGCCTGTGCGATCCATTTTACCATGGAAAGTCCAAGGCCGGAGTGCGAACCTTCTTCCTTTCCAGTCCGTGAGGCATCCACCCGGTAAAACCGCTCCCATATATGCACCTGATCATCTCTGCTGATTCCGATTCCGTCATCTTCTACCGTTCCCTGTACCCCTGACGGAATCTGATGAAGTGTCACTTTAATATTCCCACCTTCTTTTCCGTAAGAAACTGCATTCGAAATCAGATTATCCAACATACGGATATAAAAGGATTCATCCAGATAGCCTGTGATGTCTGGTTCTATCTCTGTATGAACCTCAATTTTACGCCTCTGCGCCAGCATCTTTTGTTCTTCCACAATTATTTCTGTCAATTCACTAATATTGATCTCTTCTTTATTTAACTGCTGCCGCCCCTGATCTGCCCGTGACAATAACAGAAGCTGAGAGATCATCTGAGACATTTCTCCTGCTTTTTTCCGGATCAGAAGAATTTCTTTCCTCTGCTCTTCTGACAAATCTGTGCGATTCAGAGATGCCTCGCACTGTGCCAGAATCACACTGACCGGTGTTCGCAGCTCATGGGAAACGTCCGATGTAAACTGCCGTTCCCTGAGAAACGCCTGTTCCAGACTTTCCAGCATACCGTCAAATGTTCCTGCCAGCTGATAAAATTCGTCTTTCCCGGTATCCTGACTGACTCCGATCCTGCGGCTTAAATCTCCGTCTTTTTGAATCTCCTGTACGGTCTCTGTCATCTGCCGTACCGGAAGAAGCGTTCGCCTGATCAAACGATACCCGATCAGCGCCGTTAAAATCACAGTCAAAGGCAGTAAAATCACCGCAAATCGGACTGCGATCAAAAACTCCTTCTGTGTCTCTGTAACAGAAACTACACCCCGGATATAGAATTCCTGACCATTTTCCATTTCATACTGCACATCATACACATACCACTGCTCTGTTCCACTTTTCACCGTCTGAATCTTTCCATCCTCGAATTGCGGAGCCTGTTCCAGTCCCGGCGGAACCTTTCCATATAAGAAGTTTCCACCTGTATCATAAAGCGCCAGATATACATTGTTATCCAGTGAATAAAAATCCGAATCAATTTCGAATTCCCCGTCTTCCAGCTCGATTTCATCTGCACTTTCCTGCACACGTTCTCTTAAGTGCATCTGTGCAGACGTCAGGATTTCATTTCCGCTCAGAGAAAAAAGGACTGCAAGGCAGAGACAGGTCACCAGTACCATAAAAAAGGAATACATCGCTGTCAATTTTAATTTCAAAGAAAATCGTTTCATGGTTCCGCCCTCATAACATATCCGGCACCCCGCACAGTATGGATCAGCTTCGTCTGTGCCCCTTCGTCAATCTTCTTACGCAGATAACGGATATATACATCAATTACATTCGAGCCGCCTGCATAATCATAATTCCACAAATGCTGCTCCAGACGGTCTCTGGAGAGCACAATTCCCGTATTCTGGATCATATAGCGCAGCAGCGCAAACTCCTTTCCGGAAAGCTTGATCTCATGCCCTGCACGCAGCACCTGATGGGTATCCAGATGTACTTCCAGATCATCCAGTTTGCAGACTGTCTGCGGCGCCTCCTTTGGTTTGCGCAGAAGCACCCGGATGCGCGCTAAAAGTTCTTCAAACGCGAACGGTTTCACCAGATAATCATTCGCTCCCGCATCCAGCCCGCGGACACGATCCTCCACACTGTCCTTCACCGTCAAAAGCAAGACCGGAGTCTGACTCCCCTTTTGTCTCATCGTCTTTAAGACACTCAGACCGTCCAGAACCGGCATCATAATATCAAGGACCACCGCATCATATGGCGCCCCTTCCAGATAATCTAACGCCTCCTGTCCGTCAAAACAGGAGTCCACACTGTAATGCTCTGCTTTCAATCTGGTGCTCAGCAGACGGTTCAGGTCTTTTTCATCTTCTGCTACTAAAATCCGCATTGTTCTCACCTTCTTCTTTCTCTGAAAATCGTTTTACCTATTCCTTATGGTAACAGAATCACCGGCTCTTTTCAACGCCGCAGCCTCGTGCTAAAATAGACATTAGTTATGAATGTAGGAGGAAACAAAATATGTCAAATAAAATTACAACAGATTTACTGGAATTTATAGAGAACAGTCCCAGCTGCTTTCATGCAGTGCAGACTACGAAAGAGATTCTGACAAAACATGGATTTACAGAGCTGTCAGAAGATCAGACATGGAATTTAACACCTGGTAATGATTATTTTGTTACAAGAAACGGATCTTCTATCATTGCGTTCTCCATTCCGGAATCTGTAGTTCTTCAAAATGGATTCCGTATCATTGCAAGCCACAGTGATTCGCCTTCCTTTAAGATCAAAGAAAATCCGGAGATGGCCGTAGAGGATCATTACATCAAATTAAACGTAGAACGCTATGGCGGTATGCTCTGTGCCCCATGGTTTGATCGTCCGCTTTCTGTTGCCGGACGGGTGATCGTAAAAGAAAACGGTACCTACTGTGCGAAACTGATCAACGCAGACCGGGATCTCCTTCTGATCCCGAATCTTGCCATTCATATGAACCGGGATGCCAACAGCGGATACGCTTATAATGCACAGAAAGACTTGCTTCCATTATACGGGGATATTTCTGCAAAAGATACGTTCTTAGATACGATTTCAAAGTATGCCGGTGTCGAAAAAGAGGAAATTTTGAGTCACGACCTCTTCCTCTACAATCGTCAGAAGGGAACTCTCTGGGGAGCAAACGAGGAATTTCTCTCTGCTACACGTCTGGATGATCTCCAGTGTGCCTGTGCTTCTCTTTACGGACTGCTTGGCGCAGACCGCAAACAGGCGGTTTCCGTTCACTGCGTTCTGGATAACGAAGAAGTCGGAAGTACAACAAAACAGGGTGCTGCATCTACGTTCCTTAGAGATACGCTGTTCCGTATCTGTACGGTATTCGGCATGGATACACAGGATTACTTTATCGCACTGTCCAAGAGTTTTATGATCTCTGCGGACAATGCCCATGCAGTTCATCCAAACCATACAGATAAAGCGGATCCTGTCAACCGCCCGTATTTAAATGAAGGAATCGTCATCAAATATAACGCCAACCAGAAATACTGCACAGACGGCATTTCTGCCGCTATGTTCAAGGATATCTGCAAGCAGATAGACGTTCCGTATCAGACATTTACCAACCGTTCCGACATGGCAGGCGGCTCCACACTGGGCAATATTTCCAACACGCAGGTCGCACTTAATACCGTAGATATCGGACTTCCTCAACTGGCAATGCATTCTCCATATGAAACTGCCGGAGTCAAGGATACCGAATATCTGCTCAAAGCTGCAAAAGCATTTTTTGCATAGATCACTGACCCAATCCAGGCTGCTGAAAAAGTACGCCTGGATTTTCTTGTTCTTCCTCGCTTTTTTCTGTTTTGTCCGCTTTCAAAAACAAGAAAAAGCCTGCCAGAAACATCACAGAAAGCGCTCCTACTCCCAGATTTACACTGCCTGTAATCTGGCTCACTGCAGACACCAGAATGGTTCCCATAAAAGAAGCTCCTTTTCCGCAAATATCATAAATTCCGAAGTATTCTCCGGATTTTTCTGCCGGAATGATCTTCGCATAGTAGGAACGGGACATGGACTGAACTGCTCCCTGAAAACATCCCACACAGACTGCCAGGATCCAGAACTGATACTGCCTGTGAAGTCCGATCCCATACAGAGCGATCAGAAAATACGCAGAAATACATACCAGAATCAGTCTCGATGCACTTACTTTTCTGGAAATCTTTCCAAACAACAGAGCCGCCGGAAATGCAACAATTTGTGTCAAGAGGAGTGCAAGCAAAAGACCTGTGGTATCCAGCCCCAAAGCAGTACCATATGCAGTTGCCATGTCAATGATCGTATATACCCCATCAATATAGAAGAAAAATGCTGCCAGAAAAAACAGCACTTTTTTGTCTTTTCTTAATTCAGAAACGATCTGTCCCAATCTTTGCACACCGGACTGTCCTGCGTGTACTGTCGGTTTCCGACTGTGTGTCTGACGGTATGATTTCAGAAGCGGAACCGTCAGTGCAATCCACCAGACCGCTACCAGAAAAAACGAAATCCCCATCGCTGTCTGCATCGAAATTCCCACTTTATCATAAAACAATACCAGCAACAGACTGCAAATAAACGGAACACAGCTTCCGATATACCCCCAGGCATATCCCTGCGCAGAGACTTCATCCATCCGTTCTTCCGATGTAATATCGGTAAGCATCGAATCGTAGATCACAAGACTTAAAGAATACGCTGATTTTGCAAATACAAACAACAACAAAAACCAAATCCAGGACTGCATAAATCCAAGAAATACACAGCCAAATGCTCCCGCTAACAGTGCGATCATGAAGATTTTCTTTTTTCTTCCCGCTACATCAGAGACCGTTCCAAGGAGCGGCCCCAACACAGCTACGATTACGGTTGCCGCTGAGGTTGCATATCCCCAGTACGCCAGATAATTCACTTCTGAAATTCCGGCATCACCCGCCAGATAATTAAAATAAATCGGTATGATCGTAGAGATCAGAAGCGCAAATGCTGAATTCCCGATATCATAAAGAATCCATTTTTTCTCTATTGGCTTTAGTTTAAACTTCATTGCTCAAATCCTCCTGTCATGAGTCTGACGGAATAAAATTCCAATCGTTTTTTCTTGAGCAAGTTTAACATAAACAATTTCTGGTTATGATCAAGTTTGCTTTAAAAGTTTGTAAAATTTATTTTTAAGGTAGCTTTGGTTTCTGCTGTTAGGTTTATCCGCTGTCATCCGGAAGAAACAATCCATCCTGAAGAAACTTATAATCTATCTGCATAACGGTTTCAGAATTTCCAGGCAAAGCCTCCTGATCCCGTCCATCTATCACCGGCATTCCTGCCTCTAATCTTCCGTCCTGCCGGTATTGTACTTTATATCTTTCAAAATCCAATGCTTTCATTTGCGCAATAAATGGAATACGTTTCATCTGGCTATCCAGATAATCTACTTCTGCATTGGGATCATACTGGGTTTTTGTGATACGCTTGCTGGTTTGCTTTGATTTCCTACTACCACTCCAAGTGGTTTATTTCTTGTTTTTCTTCACCGGCTCACCCGTAAACGGGTCGATATACTCTACTAATGACATCTGGTCATATTCTAAATCTTCTTTCAGTTGATTCTGAATATACGCTTTAATCGCAGCTGTGTTCTTGCCTGCCGTATCTACATAATATCCTCGGCACCAGAAATGTCTGTTCCCATACTTGTACTTTAAATTCGCATGCTTTTCAAATATCATAAGCGAGCTTTTCCCTTTCAAATATCCCACTATTTCTGACACGGAATATTTCGGTGGAATTTTTATCAGCATATGGATATGATCACTGCAACATTCTGCCTCGATAATTTCTATCCCTTTTCTTCTGCATAATGTTCCTAATATTTGCCCCACATCCGCTTTTATATCTTTGTAGATTACCTGACGGCGATATTTTGGTGCAAAAACGATATGATACTTGCAATCCCATTTTGTATGAGCTAAACTATTTACGTCCATTCTTAGGATCTCCTGTGCTATTTTATTTGTGGTTTTGCAGACCCACTTTTATTTTAGCACAGGAGTTCATACTTATATCTAAAGATCTGTCCTCCCCCCTGCATAGCAGGGGGGTTATTTTTACTGTGACACAATCATCAACCACTGTTTGCTGTTATTGTACCAAGTCGCTGGCGCGACGGCTAACTCTCAGTACGTAATTCCACCACTTTTTTCAAAAAAAGTAGCAGTTTTTAAGTTTATGATGTATTGTTAAGTTACCACACCAAACAACCTCATAACTAAAAAACTGCTATGCTTATGTTATCATGGATTTTTAAACTTAACAACTACATATCTGAAAATTTTTATCGTCCGCCGCCTAAAATAATGGTTTCTTTCACTTTGATTTCCATTTATTTTAGGAGGTTCCATTATGGACAAATATTTGAATACTTACCGGGAGATGATCTCCCTTCGCGGTCTTACGGACCATACTCTGAAATCTTACAGCACTTACATCCGTGCGTATCTCGACTATCTTTCCACCATCTTACAGAAACAGCCGGAAGACGTTTCCTGGGATGAATTGCGCGATTATATCCGATGGCTCCAAAAATCCAGAGGGCTTTCCGACCGCACCATCAACCATGCGATTTCACAGCTTCGTTTCTTTACCCTGTATGTGTTACATAAACCTTGGGATGACACACAACTTCCCATGCGTAAGTTTGATGAATACCTTCCTTATGTTCCTTCCAGAGAAAAGACATGGCAGTTTATTTCCTCTATGCCTGATTTAAAACAGAAGACGATGGTTGCTCTTATGTATTCTTCCGGACTTCGTGTCAGTGAAGTGTGTCGTCTGCGGTATGAAGATGTTGACCGTAAAAATATGTAGCTTCATATCACACACTCGAAAAGCAGGCAGGACCGTTATGCCATTCTCTCCAAAACTGCCCTTGATCTTCTTACCCGGTATTGGTTTGCATACGGCAGGCCAAAAGGGTTCCTGTTTCCAAAACAAAATGGAGAGGATCGTCCAATCGACACCTTCTTCCTTTCAAGGCATATCCACGCCCATGAGAAACGGTTGGGATGGGAACGCAGACTTACCTGTCATTCCTTCCGCCATGCTTTCGGGACACACTTATATGAAAACGGAACGGATCTGCTTACCATAAAAGCTCTGATGGGACACAAATCTCTGCTGTCCACCACGCTCTATGTACATCTTTCCAGTCGTACCATACAACAAACAATCAGTCCTTTGGATCGAATGGCAGGTGAATCTCATGCATGAATATAAAATTCAACAGATATTTGAAGCTTCCTATGAGAGTGATTGTACCAGGAAACAGTTTCAATCGGAGGTCCAGCAGAAGGCTGCCCATGCCATCTTAAACTGCAAATCCGGCAGGCTCGGTATCAATTTCAGTCAGTGCACGGACTGCGGACATGTGGAAATACACAACAATTCCTGCCGCAACCGGAACTGTCCAAACTGTCAGGCTGTCCTAAAAGAAGTCTGGGTAGATCAGCGCAGGGCAGAAGTCATAGATACACCTTATTTTCATGTGGTTTTCACGTTACCCCATGAATTAAATCCACTGATTTACTGTAACCAGAAACTTCTATACGGTCTTCTTCACAGATGCTGTGCCGAAACACTTCTTGAATTATCTTCCAATAAGAAGTATCTCGGTGCAACCCCCGGAATCATTCAGGTTCTCCACACCTGGAACTAGTACAGCGAATACTAAGTTTCTGCTATATTGACACAGAATAATTGTTCCATATGCAAGGCGGAGGAATGAGGCGTAGCGGTGGCTACGCTGATTGACGACAACGATGCAGATGGACAATTAGGCAAGTCAATATGGTGGTTACTTAGTATTCGCTGTACTAGGAGTTAGGTTACCATGTACATATGCACTGTATCATTTCGGGTGGCGGTCTGACTAAGGAGCATAAGATCCGAAGGTCTTCCGGTAAATTTTTCATCCCCATATATGTCCTTCGAGATAAGTTCAAAGGAAAATATCTTTCTCTGCTTCATACGCTCTACAAAGATAAAAAACTAAGTGTTTCATCCTCTTGTGAAAGATTGCAGAATCCTCAGGAATGGAATCACTGGAAAGAGAACCTTTACAAGAAGGATTGGTGCCCTTACATCAAAGAAACCTTTAACGGCTTTGGAAATGCCATCGAATACCTTGGAAGATACACCCATAAGATCGCCATTTCCAACAGCCGTATCCTTTCTGTGACAGAAAACGAAGTCACATTCTCTGCCAGAGGGAAAAAGCCCGGCGAGCCCAAACGCCAGATCACTTTGGAGCATACAGAATTCATCAATCCGCCGATACCTGATGCACGTGCTTCCACCCGGTTTCCAGAAGATCCGTTATTATGGTTTTCTGAACAACCGGATGAAGAGAAAAAATCTGAAACTCATTTTTACTCTACAGGGACATCAGCGTTTTAAAAGGCGGTTTACAGAGATGTCCATGGCGGAGCTTTTAAAGGCTGTGTGGGACTTTGATATTTCTATCTGTCCTGAATGTGGACATCGTTCCATGAAACAGCTTGGAAGGTGTTATGCACCATCCTGATCATCCTGACTTCTCATACTGTTTTGAAAAAGCCTGCCAACGGGAGGCTTTAAAAGCATGCCCTGCAATGTTTTGCACCACGGAAATCTGCGTGTTTTCAGCCGATCACCTGGAAAATCCGACAATCTCAACCATCTGGGAACCATACAATCCCCATATACACATCGGCTAAACGTCCGCGAATTAGCACAATTATGAAGAATCACATTTAGAGCAGTTCGAGTTTCCTATAGAACTGCTCTTTTTGTCTGCTCAAAATATGATACTTCACTAATGAATCATATCACAGACTTTTTGTGTAGTTATTTCTTTTTGATCCTTTTTTGTTCCATAAGAGAAAGCTCCTTTCAGTTCGCAACTCAATTTGAAAGCTGATAATCATAAATAAAGAAATTCATTACTGCCTGCTGTCCTTTGATGCTAAATACGTGTTTCTTTTCTAAGCATCTTTTCATTCCTTGGTGTTCATAAAAGCCATAATTACAACTTGTGTCTGTAAACAAATAAAATTCTTTCAGCTTTTCCTGCTTCATGTAATTGAGTGCTGATTGAAAAAGCATTTTTCCAATCCCTTTTCCTCTGCACGAAGAACTTACGGCAA
>SKEE01001951.1_pt1 | contig 15165 bp, 10 predicted proteins | sample 4826661 | NCBI WGS metagenome assembly SKEE01 (sample SAMN11008817, study PRJNA524170) | human gut metagenome | biome: Human fecal sample; material: Feces; isolation source: fecal sample from pouch patient p20 | host: Homo sapiens | place: Israel: Tel-Aviv | collected 2016-11-14
ACATCTGTGTGTCCATCAGACCGAAACAACGTGGAATCGTATTATATGGATAATTTTGTCCATATATGGATGTCCGTCCGTTCTTTTTGACATATGCGATCGCGAATCTCTGATCGATCACTGTAATGCATTCTGTGTTGAATTCTTCTTTTACATAATCGAGAACTCCACTGTATTCCCCGATAAATTCAAAATAATCATTACTCTGGGCTGCATTTTCACATGGCATAGGAATACCTCAGGTTTTTTATAGTTTATGCATCCACTTTTCAACTGTTAATCTATGTATATGGTACGATTTATGAAAATCAACTTAAATACGCTCCGTAATAAGTCCCTTCTGATAAGCCCATAATAACTGCTCCAGATCTGCCACTTTCTCCTGCAGTGCCTTGCCATTATCAGTATCTAAAACACATTTTCGTTTCGTTACCTTGTTGATAACAATCGTATCTGAATGGATATCTGTTTCCTCTCTGATCGCTGTAGTTCTTGATACAAATGGTTCGTGCGCTACGAGTTTTAATCCGTAAGAATTAGACACTAAGGTATAACCTGCGATCCCTGTTGTCTTCTGATATGCTTTTGAAAATCCACCATCAATGACAAACAGCTTTCCTCCACATTTGATCGGACTTTCGCCTTTCTTTACTGCTACTGGCATATGCCCATTTACAATCTTGCCTGTCGATGTATCTAATCCGAATTCTTCTAAGATCTGGTTGATCACTGCTTCATTTTCATACCACTGATAGTAATAATCTTTCTTTTCTTTCTTAAGATCTGCATCGTCCAAGAAATAGCGCTCAAACGTTGCCATCTTTGCTTTTCCGTAAACTGGTGAGTTTTCATTTGACCAGATGAACCACATGATGTCTTGTCCGTATTTTCTGGATTTCATATCTTTTTCTTCATAATATCCCTGTCTTGCCAGATGTTCTAAGACATCATAAAGTTCTTTCCCTGCGTATTTTCTTCCCTCAATCTCTACTTCACGAAATGTTCCATCTTCGTTTAGCGGTACACAGCCATGATATAGAAGCATTCCATTGAATACCTTGTATAAGTGTCCTTTTGCAAATAAAAATCTTATATGTTCCTGAAGATAAGCACAGTATTTAAATACAGTTACCAGATGTTCCATCACATATTCTTCTTCTTTGGTCAATTTATATGGATCATTTGGATCGATCGTTGGAAAATTCTTATCTTTTAATTCATATTCTTTTCCATCTAATGTGATCGTTCCTTTTTCATAGTCGATCTTGTCTAATAGTAATCTTTGATCCATCAAAAAGTCTGGACGGCGTTTGATCAATTGACCTTCTACTTTAAACTGCATGATCGCAATGGCTTTGTGCATCTTCTTATTCAATTCTTCTTCTCGGATATTACTCTCATCCACTTCTCCAGATGCATGGAATAATTCACATTCATCATCTTTGTAACACTCCAATGCAAATCTTGCCAGCGGGATCAGATTGATGCCATAACCATTTTCCAAAACATCCAGATTATTGTATCTTGCACAGATTCTTACAACATTACAAATACATGCGCGGTGCCCAGATGCAGCTCCCATCCATAAAATATCGTGATTTCCCCACTGAATATCAACATTCGCTGTCTTCATGATGCAGTCCATGATCCTGTGTGGACCAGATCCTCTATCGTAAATATCTCCGATCACATGCAGATGATCGATCGTCAGATCCTGGATCAGATGGGCCATCGCTGCAATAAACTGTCTGACCCTTCCTGTCGTGATGATCGTCTCAAGAATCTGCTCTACATAGCGTTTCTTATCAGCTCTCCGGTGTTCTACCATCAATTCTTCCATCACATAGGCAAATTCTGGTGACATTGCTTTCCTTACTTTTGATCTTGTATATTTATTCCCGACTGATCTTGCAACATGAACCAGACGTACCATCGTATCATGCTGCCATTCAAGAAGGAAATTCTTTGGTAATTCTTCCTCCATTAAATCCATCTTCTGCTCCGGATAATAAATAACTGATGCCAGATTTTTCTTTTGCTTTGTTGTCAGTGTATTCCCAAATTCATCTTCAATCCTGCTTCGGATCGCTCCTGATCCATTCCTTATGATATGGCTGAATTTCTCATATTCGCCGTGAACATCAGAAACATAATGCTCTGTTCCTTTGGGAAGATGCAAGATTGCCTGAAGATTGATGATCTCTGTTGAAGCAGCTGCGACATTTGGATAACGCACTGCCAGTTCCTTTAGATACTTCATCTGGTCCATGAGAAGTCTCCCCTTTCGTTTACGCTTTTTTGATTGTTCTGTAATATTATAGCATTATTTTTCATACTTTCCCAATAACTTTCTTTCATTTTTCTTAATTATTATACTTTTATGAAAACAAGGCTGTTCCTTATGTTATACTGTAAACAGCCTAGGTAAAATCTATGTAAATTTCCATATTTACTGTCCTTGATCTTCACAGGCTACTTACAATAAGGAGGAGATTATGTTAAAAAAGAACAAAAGCATTGCACTGGTGATGATCTTAGCTTTATTGATCATCACATCTTCTTGTGCACCAAAAAACACACAGGCAGAAATTGATAAACCAGCCAAAACAAGTGCCTCTTGGGAGAGGAAACTTTGCAGATCAAAACTTGATATCATCAGTTCTTACGGTGATGATCAGGCATTTCACCCAAAAGTCTTAAACTTTGAAAAACCATGGAACGGCTATCGCTATTGGATGGCATACACTCCATATCCAGGTGCAGATCAGCGAAAAGAAAATCCACACGTCTGTGTCTCCAATGACAGGATTCATTGGAAGCCATTTGAAGGAGAGGGAAAAGCTGTTTCACTTGATCCATTGACCCCATTTGAAGACCCTGACAAACAGTATAATTCAGATACCCATCTTGTATATAGAAAAGACATCGATACCTTAGAATGTTACTGGCGCCAAGTCGATAATCGTACCAGGATCGATAAGATCATGAAACGTACAACAACCGATGGTATCCACTGGAGTAAAGCTCAGAATGTATTGGTTTCCGATGCACGCACTGATCGTATTCTAAGTCCGGCGATCATTTATGAAAACGGACGATATAAGATGTGGACTGTCAACTGTAAAAGTAAATTCCCTGTTTTATACCGTGAAAGTAAAGATGGTTTTCATTGGACAACTCCAAGCACGATTCAGTTAAAATATCCATCTGACAGACTTCGAAGCTGGCATCTGGATGTCATTCATACAGAAAAAGGCTATGAAATGCTCGTCGTTGCCTTCTACAAAGGGCATAGGCACCGGGAAATGAATCTTTATTATACTTCATCCAAAAATGAGCATGATTTTAAGAAATGTATTACGATCTTAAAACCATCTGAAAAGGAAAAAGCATGGGACAACCGTGGTATTTACCGTAGCAGCTTTTTTGTGGAAAATGGAATTTATTATATTTATTACAGTGGTATTGGATATCCAAAAGGGCCAAACAGCTCTCAAGGTGTTGGACTCACATATGGTCCATCGGTGAAAAACATTCATGGTTACGATGCATAAAATCTCTTGACGTTATAAATATTCAGGTGTAAACTGTTAGCAATAAGAATTTTTAGCCGACCATCCATAGACTGGCTAACGACTCTACAATACGAATAAAAGGAAGTGCATTAATATTATGGAAAAGAAAAATATCGACTGGGCTAACATCGGTTTCGGTTATATGCCAACAGATTACCGTTTTGTAGCTAATTACAAAGATGGAGCATGGGATGAAGGTGAATTAACAACAGATGCCAACATCACAATCTCTGAATGTGCCGGTGTATTACAGTACGCTCAGACATGTTTTGAAGGAATGAAAGCTTACACAACAGAAGATGGACATATCGTTGTATTCCGTCCTGACTTAAATGCAAGCCGTATGGCAGATTCATGCAGAAGACTTGAGATGCCTGTATTCCCTGAAGATAAATTTGTAGAAGCGATCGAGAAAGTCGTTGCAGCGAATGAAGCATTCGTACCACCTTTCGGTTCTGGTGCTACATTATATATCCGTCCTTATATGTTCGGAAGTGATCCTGTGATCGGTGTAAAACCAGCAAATGAATATCAGTTCCGTATCTTTACTACACCAGTAGGACCATACTTCAAAGAAGGAGCTAAACCTATTACTATCCGTGTCAGTGATTATGATCGTGCTGCTCCTCGTGGAACAGGTAATATCAAAGCCGGATTAAACTATGCTATGAGCCTTTACCCAATCATGGAAGCTCATCGTCAGGGATTTGATGAGAATATGTATCTTGACCCAGCAACAAGAACAAAAGTAGAAGAAACAGGTGGAGCTAACTTCATCTTTATTACAAAAGATGGTAAAGTTGTAACACCTAAATCTGACAGTATCCTTCCATCTATCACTCGTCGTTCTTTAGTTTATGTAGCCAAAGAATACCTTGGACTTGAAGTCGAAGAACGTGAAGTATTATTTGATGAAGTCAAAGATTTCGCTGAATGTGGATTATGTGGAACAGCCGCAGTTATCTCTCCAGTAGGAAAGATTTATGATCACGGTAATGAAATCTGCTTCCCAAGCGGAATGGAAAAGATGGGACCTGTCATCCAGAAATTATACGATACTTTAACAGGAATCCAGATGGGTCATATTGAAGCCCCTGAAGGATGGATCAAGGTTATTAAATAAGACTTTCGTTAATAGAATATTAAATAACATAAAATGCAGCCAGACAGTTATTGATTTAACTTTCTGGCTGCATTTCATTTATACATATTGGCGTATCATTCTTATTTACTGATCTCTTAGATGAATCTCTGGATTTCCATGATTCTCAATATAATCTCTTGTGATCGTTACGCTTCCGATCGTGTCGTCTTTTGGTATCTCGTACATAATGTCGAGCATGAATTTCTCGATGATCGCACGTAATGCTCTGGCTCCTGTTTTCTTTTTCAGAGCTTGTTCTGCGATGGCCTCCAGAGCCCCTTCGTCGAATTCTAATTTTACTTCATCTAATTCTAATAACTTCTGATACTGTTTTAAGATCGCATTCTTTGGTTCTTTTAGAATCTTGACTAACATCTCTTTTGTCAGTCCTTCTAATGTAAATATCATTGGAAGTCTTCCGATAAATTCTGGAATGAATCCATATTCTCTCAAATCTTCATTCGTAACCTGTGCAATGATATTTTCTTCTTCATCAAAACGGTCTTTTAAATCTGCTCCAAATCCGATCGATGTTTTCTTCATCAGACGTTTTTTGATGATTCCTTCTAAGTTTGGGAAGGCTCCACCACAGATAAAAAGAATATTCCTTGTATTGATCGTTGTGAGTGGCACCATTGCATTCTTGCTTGTAGCTCCGACTGGCACTTCGACTTCTGCTCCTTCTAAGAGTTTTAGCAATCCTTGCTGAACGGATTCTCCACTGACATCTCTGCTGTTTGTATTTTGTTTCTTGGCAATCTTATCAATCTCGTCAATGAATACGATTCCATGTTCTGCACGGTCTACATCGTTATCTGCCGCCTGTAAGAGCTTTGATAAAACACTTTCTACGTCATCACCAATATATCCTGCTTCTGTTAAGGATGTAGCATCTGTGATCGCTAGTGGTACTTTTAACAGTCTTGCAAGTGTCTTGACCAGATATGTTTTACCACTTCCTGTTGGCCCGATCATCAGCATATTCGATTTATCGATTTCGATCTCATCCATTGTGTTTGTAACCACTCGTTTATAATGATTGTATACAGCAACAGACATAACTTTCTTCGCATAATCCTGTCCAATAACATATTCATCCAGCATTGCCTTGATCTGATGTGGTGCTGGAATATCTTTTAATGTAAACTCTGGCCCTTCTTTTTTGTCTTTCTTTTTCTTCTTTACTTCCGCTTTTGGCTGCATACTCTGCATATCGTTCATCATCTTTGTGATATCCATGCTGTCAAGATCCATATTTCTTGCGTCGATAAATCCAAACTGACCATTGCCCATAGAATTTAATGTCCTCTGCATACAATCTGTACATATAAAAATATTATTCGGAAGTTCTAACATCTTACCAGCTGCAGATTCCGGACGTCTGCAAAGATAGCAGTAATGTTCCACATCTTTGTGTTCATCCTCATTTGTTACTTCCTCAATCTCATTTTGATTTTTCTCTTCTGACATATGATTGTCCTCCACTTTTTATTTTGAATAGAGTACTTCTCCTATAATTTCAATCCCTCTTATCATATCTTCTTTTTTCATTCTCGTAAACCCCAAAATATATTCTTCTTTCAATGGTTTTCCTTCTATATAATACCATGAGAGCGGATAGATCATCACGCCTTTTTGTCTTAATTTTTTTTGAAACTCTTTTTGATCACTGACAGGGAATCTTACGATGATATGTGCTCCTGCTCCATGACCATATATTTGAATATCGGAGTTTAACTTCTTAATTTCTTTGATCAATAGATCATGTTTCTCTTTATAAATATTCCTCATACGGTTTAAATGTCGTTCAAAATGCCCTTCTGTCAGAAACAGCGTCAAAACTTTCTGATCGATCCTTGATACTGCACAGGAAAATGTCTGGCCAATCTGCTGATATCTCTTTGCAAGTTTCTTTGGGAGCACCATATAACTTGCTCGGATCGCTGGTGCGATCGCTTTTGAAAATGTTCCCATGTAGATCACATTTTCTCCATCATCTAATCCCTGCATCGCTGGAATTGGTTTTCCATGATATCTGAACTCGCTGTCATAATCATCTTCGATAATATAATGATCTGGATCTTTTTTAGCCCATCCTAATAATTGACTTCTCCGCCCTATTGGCATGATCACGCCTGTGGGATATTGGTGTGCCGGGGTTACATATGCTAAGTTCGCATCTGTTTTCTGCAATTGTTCTACACACATTCCACTTTCGTCCATGGAGATCGGATGAATCTTAAAATCCAATTCCTTTAAGATTTCATACGCATTTTTGTAAACTGGATTTTCAATTCCAATGGAAACTTTTTCTCCTAAAATCTGACGTAGTAAAAATAGCAGATTCTCCATTCCTGCTGCCACTACGATCTGGCTGGCATGAACATGAACACCTCTGGATTGTCTCAGATAATACATGATCGCTTTGCGCAATTCCAAATCTCCTTGAAAATTCCCCTTTTGAAATAACTCACTGTTATCATTGATCATGATCTCTTTTAGTAGTTTTCTCCAGATATGATAAGGAAACTGTTCCATATCAACTCCTGCTGATGAAAAGTCGTATGGTATCTTCTCTGGTCGTATTTCTTCTTCCTCTTCTTCGATCTTAACTGGAATGTGAAGCTCTGCCAGTTCTTCTACCTGACAGACAAAGAAACCACGTTTTGGTTTTGATTCAATATATCCTTCTGCACAAAGCTGTGCATATGCAGTGTCCACAGTATTCCTGCTGACATCTAAATGTTTGGAAAGTCTCCTTGCAGAAGGGAGTCTGGCCCCAAAGGGCAAAACTCCTGTTATAATTTCTTCTTTGATAGAATTATAAATCTGCTCATATAACGGCTCTTTTTTTGAAGTATCAAGTGCAACGATCAGCATATAACCACCTGTTTTCCTCTAATTTATTCTGCATTTGAAACAGTCATTTTCTCTATTACAACTTTCTTCACTGGCTGGCTTACTTCTCCACTTCCATTATCTTGTGTCTTGCATCCTGAAATCTTATCTAACACATCATATCCATTGATCATTTGTCCAAACACAGTATAGCTTCCTGTTAAGGATGGATATCCACCCTGATCCAAGAATAACGCTTGTTGTTTCTTTGTGAGCTCTACATTCCCTTCTTCCAGACCTTTCTTCGCTGTATCTGCTTTCGCCTGCACGATAAAAAACTGACTTCCATTCGTATCTGCTCCGGAATTTGCCATACATAAAGAACCGCGAAGAGGCAGAAGTTCCTCACATACTTCATTATCAAAGTCTTCTCCCCAAATACTTTCTCCGCCTGTTCCTGTTCCTGTTGGATCTCCACTCTGGATCATAAAATCATTGATGACTCTGTGAAAGATCTGTCCATCAAAGTATCCATTCGATGCAAGAGTTACAAAATTCTTCACAGCCAAAGGCGCTTTCTTCATGAAGAACTTAAACTGCATTTCTCCATAACCTTTGACTTTCATAGTAACGATCGTTTCTCCCTTTTGTGCATCCGCAAGCTGCTCTGTTTTCTTTGCTGCTGTAATCTTTGGTACTTTATATTTTGATTGCACTTTCATCTTTGTTTCTGTTGTTGCTTTTGTTGTATCTTTGCTGCCGTCTTTTGCAGATGAACACCCAACACAAAGTGTCATGGCTGCCATCAGACATCCTGCTGCTATGATCTTTCTCATGTTTGCTTTCCTTTCTGTTTTAAGAGATTGTTCACTTGCGATCACTGTTCACGGATCTTATCTGCCGGAAATACAATTCCTGTCTGTCTTCGCACTTCATCCGTGATATCCATCTCGATCTCGGATGCTCTTAAAAATTGATGATCCACTTTATGTTCTTTGATCAATCTGATAAAATCTTTTGTTTCATAAATCATCGGATTATCTCTTTTGTCAAATTGTAATTCTTCTGTTTCTCCATTTCTATAGTAGATCGTGATCTTCTTGATGATCGGACATTGTTCAATGATCATACATCCACTTTCACCCTGAATCTGTGTTGGCAGTTTGGAATCTGTAATCTTGGAATATATGATCTCTGCCTGTTTATCACCATACGATGCGATCACACTTCCTGCACCATCCACTCCATTTTCAAGGAACAAACTGTCTGCGAGAATCTTTTCTGGTTTCCCAAATAAACTTGCAAGGAAATGGATACAGTAAGATCCAATATCCATCAGTGCTCCATTCGATAATTTGGGATTAAATGCGTTTTCAATGATCCCTTTTTTAAATTTGTCATATCTTGAAGAATACTGACAATACTGAATCGTTGCTCTTCTCACTGTTCCAATCTTATAAAGATTGTCCATCATCGCATGGAATCCTGGAGAATGTACATTCTTCATGGCTTCCATAAATACAACTCCTTGTTCTTTGGCTGCTTTGATCAGGATATCTAATTCCTCACGGTTGGAGCAAACAGGTTTCTCACAAAGTACATGCTTTCCGTAATTGATCATTGTGATCGAATGTGTATAATGCATATAAGTTGGACTCGCTACATAAACCGCATCAATCTCTGGATCTTTTGCCATCTCTTCGTAGTTATCATATACTTTTTCTACATTATATTTTGCTGCAAACTGCTTCCCTTTTTCTAAATTTCTTGAATATACAGCTGTTAATTGGATTTCATCTAATTCTAAAATTCCTTCCATCAGCCAGTCTGTAATAAAATTGGTTCCTATCGTTGCTAATCTGATCATTGATTCTCCTCCATCATATATCTTATATTTTATAATTGCGACAGTGTAATGTCAATGATCACGCCTACCGCATAATAATATACACACTATAGCAAAGATACATGCAGATCATTGCAATTCCTTCGGTTCTTGAAATCTTTTTTTTCGTTGCTCCAAAGATCCATACTACAACTGAAAATACGACTAAAACTATGATGTCGATCACATTTTCACCAATTAGCTGTAATGGACTGATCGCAGATGCGATTCCAAGTACCATAAGGATGTTAAAGATATTGGAACCGATCGCATTCCCGACCGCCATATCAACTTCATTTTTTCTTGCGGCTACGATGGATGTGACCAGTTCTGGAAGAGACGTTCCAATCGAAACAATCGTTAATCCTACAAGATTCTGGCTCATTCCAAAATCTATGGCAATCCTGCTTGCGGCATCAACTGTAAGATCTCCACCAAATGCAATGGCTGCTGCACCTCCAACGATACATAACAGACTCTTTGGATAAGACATGATCATCAATTCTTCATTTTCCATTGTTTCAAGTTGTACGACTTCCTGATTATTTCTGGCACGCATTGCCTGAAAAACCATCATAAGAACATATACGGCAAATATAATAAGGAAAATGATTCCATCAAAACGTCCAAGGATCATATGTGATCTATCTCCGAATGCAAGATAACCAAATATGAGAAGTAATGTCGCACATACAAGAGATAATGGAATATCTCTTATAATTGTTTCTCTTTTTACACCGATCGTTGCTAAAATTGAACAGACTCCGATCACAAACATCATATTAAAGATATTAGAACCAACTACATTACTGATCGCCAGAGCATTATTATTGGCAATAGACGCTGTTACACTGACTGCAGTTTCTGGAAGTGATGTTCCCATGGCTACGATCGTCAATCCAATGATAATAGAAGGAACTTTTAAACGTTTGGCGACACTTGAACTTCCTTCTACAAAATAGTCTGCTCCTTTCATTAAAAATGCAAATCCTATGATCAGACAGATGATCACTAAAAATAATGGGGATTGGTTGATAAATTTCTCCATTTGTTTTTCTCCTTTCAAAATTGTCTTTTTATTTGTACATAAGAAAAACTCATGTATGTTCCAGATGTACTATAAGAACATACATGAGTCTCATTCTTTAATATTTGCCAGGCTGACTTGCTTGATATCTGCGAGTCATTACCGAGTCTGTTGACAAATCACGTCTTTGTATAACGCGAACTACTCCCTCATGGAATATTGATTGTTTGATTACTTTAACAAAAAAATATTGATCTGTCAAGTATAGTTTATTTTGATATACAATGCGATCAACAAATGGAGGGGGAAAACTATTTTGATCAGAAAACCATACAAAACTAATAAAAATATTTCCAGACTATTTTATATTTTGATGATGATCATCTTTGTCTGGTTCATTGGGATTCAGATTTTAGGACCTGATGAACAGTTTTTTGACCAATCTGGACATTCCATCATCTACAATGGTACTTTTACATGGAAGAAATCCGATGGCACAAAACAAAACATTTCTGTTCCTGGACGTTATAAAGTTCCAGCAAAACAGACGATGATCATTACTACTACACTTCCAGATGATTATAACGAGAATGTGATCGCGATCCGTTCTTCCCTTCAAGATGTACGTTTTTACATTGATGGAAAACTTCGAAAAGAGTACAATGCAAAAAGTCTGCACCGATTTGGCAAAAACTCTGCCAGCCGTTATATATTCTGCAATACTTCGTCTGCAGATGCCGGAAAGGAACTTTGTCTGGAACTTACAACATATACGAGTAACTACTCTGGTGTTGTCAATACGATTTACTGTGGAGATCAAATGCAGATCTGGAGTTATATTTTCAATCATAACTTCTCTGGAACCGTGATCGAATCATTTATCTTTTTTGCATCGATTGTCACAATCTTATTCAGTATCGCCCTTGGAATTGTTTACAAAACCAAGTTTAATATGGAATATCTTGGATGGTGTATGCTTATGGGTTCTGTCTGGATGATCGGAGAATCAAAAATGCGGCAGATCCTTGTTCCAAATGCATCTGGACTTGCAACTTCATGTTTTATTATGCTCATGTTATGTCCGTTGCCGATTTCCTTATATGTCAATAATCTTCAGAAAGGTAAATATAAAAAGATCTTTCAACCGATCTGTTTTATTGCTTTATTGAATTTTATCATCTGTACGATCCTGCATCTTACAGGCGTTGCAGATTATATTGAGACAATGCCAGCAGCACACGCAATCCTTATTATTACTTTCCTTGCTGTCATTCTTACTTTCTGGATCAGATATTGGAATCATCGGAGTCGAAGTGATTGCCTGTTGTTCTTTGGACTGCTTATTACAATGCTTTCTGTGATTTTTGAAGCAATTTCTGTATATTACAAAGTATCTGTTTCTGGTGTATTTGTCGGTATCGCTATTTTGATCTTACTGTTTATAAATGTGATCTATACGATCCATATCATCCGTGATATCATCAAACGCCAGCAGCAGGAAGAACTCGATAAACGTAAAAAAAATATAGAGGAGATGTCTCTGCAGTTGATGCAGATGTTATCCACCACGATCGAGGCAAAAGATGAATATACGAAAGGACATTCTCATCGTGTTGCAGAGTATTCCGTTTTGATCGCTCGTGAACTTGGATGGAATGAAAAAGAACTTAGTAATCTAAAAAATGCTGCTCATCTTCATGATATCGGCAAAATTGCTATTCCTGATACCATTTTAAATAAACCAAGCAAACTTTCTGAGGAAGAATTTTCTATTATTAAGGAACATACGATCATTGGTGCAAATATCTTAAAGAATATTTCTCTGATCGATCACGTACAAGAAATTGTACGCAATCATCATGAACGTTACGATGGAAATGGTTATCCTGACGGTTTAAAGGGAAAAGAGATTCCACTACATGCAAGAATTGTTGCGGTTGCTGACAGTTATGATGCTATGAGTTCCCAGAGAATTTACCGAAATCAACTTCCACCAGAAAAGATCATACAGGAATTAGAGAATAATAAAGGGACTCAGTTTGATCCTGAGATCACTGATATCTTTTTAAAACTATTAAGGGAAGACCGTATTCATGTCAAAGAAGATCATTTAAGTATCACTGAGAATACTCAGATTCCTGAAGCTGAAATCGAAATGAGTCAATTCATTTCTGACATCATGAGCACGATCCGTACACAAAAAGCCAAAGAAAATCTCGACTTTTTAACTGGGCTTCCAACCAGAAATAAAGGTGAGCAAGCCATTGCGCAGTTGATGAAACACCACAGCGAATGTCTTGTCTGTCGTCTTGGCGGAGATGAATTCCTATTATTTATGCCAGATGCTGATCAAAATAGTATTACAGATGTTATAACTGCTATTTTTAAGAAATTTAATACTCGAAAGGAACAAGATCCTGAGCTTCATGCTGCATCCATTTCTGCCGGACTATATATGTGCAATATTGGAGATTCTTTTGACGAATGTTATACAAAAGCTGATAAAGCACTATATTTCGTAAAACAAAATGGAAAAAGCGACTTCTCCTTTCATGAAAAATAAAGCACCAAACATATAAAGAAGAGAGTGGCAAGAATTTACTTTTGCCACTCTCTTCTTTATATATGAAATAACTGAATCAACACAAGACCAGAAAGTCCATAATATGTGATAACTGCAACTAAATCATTGATAGTTGTGATCAATGGACCAGAAGCCACTGCTGGGTCAATGTTGATCTTATGAAAGAACATTGGAATGATCGTTCCTACAAGGCTTGAGATCACCATCGCAACGATCAGTGAAATTCCTACGCACCCTGAAATCAGGAATGAAGAAATCCATGCATAATGTTTAAATAAATGGATGTACACCCCTAAAAATACGAGTGCCATGATCGCTAGGCTCGCTCCATTTAAGAAACCGATCTTCATTTCTTTAAATAACAAAGCAATCTTTTTCTTACCTGACAGATTTTCATCCATTAATACGCGGATTGTTACAGCTAAAGACTGTGTTCCAACATTTCCCGCCATATCAAGTACCAGGGATTGGAAACAGATAACGATTGGTAATACCGCAACAATAGATTCAAACATTCCAACAACTGAGGATACTGCCATTCCTAAGAATAACAATGCGATCAACCATGGAAGTCTCTTCTTCATACTAACTATCGTGGGTTCATTTAAATCTTCCTCTTCTGTTAAACCAGCAAGTTTTGCATAGTCATCTCCCATCTCGTCATCGACCAATTCTACAATATCGGAAGATGTTAAGATTCCTGCGATTTTCTTATCTTGAGTCAGTACTGGGATGGAATCTTCTTCGTAATCTGTTAAGATTTCCATACATTCACTGATTTTTTCATGTTCATATACATAAGGATAAGAACTGCTTATGATGTCCTGTAGATTATCATGTTCTCTTGCGATGATCAAATCTTTCAGATCGATCGCTCCTGCAAAAATCCCATTCTCATCTATCACATAAAGTGTCTGGATATTATCATGTTCTCCTGCCTGCTTTACAAGTGTACTCATTGCCTCACGAATCGTTACATCATTTCTTACTACGATATAATTATTCGTCATACAACTACCGATCTGATCTTCCTCGTAAGACAACAGTTTCTGAACATCTTCTTTTGCTTCTTTATCCAGTCTCTTTAATAATTTGTATTTATCTTCTTCATTTAATTCTTCAAACAGATCCATCGCATCATCTGAATCCATGTTTGATACAACTTTCGCTGCCTGTTCAATTGGCATTTCTTCCAGATATTTTCCTGGTTCCTCTTCGATATAAGAAAAAATCTCTGCAATATCTGCAATGTCTAAAATGTCATAGATACATTTTCTAACTGTTTTATCTGATTCTACGATCGCATTTGCAATATCTCTTTCGTGATAAGCTGCGATCTTTTTCTTTAATTCTTCTCTATCTTTCGTCGTCTGTACGATCTTGATCAATTCTTTTGCATAATCTGTTCTATGCTGATTTCTTGCATTTTTCATGATATCCTCCTTCTTTTCCTAAATCTGGTTGCAAAACACCAATATTTAGGCACAAAAATACACCGCTTCAGATTTAAATTCCTAAAGCAGATCACATACTCTGTTGTGATGTAAAGAACTTTCTGTTTCGCGGTGTATCAAAAAGGATATCATAATACAAATGTTGCTATTCATGTATCTTCACAGAGAGCAGCATTCGCATCTTATATTTTCTTTTTTGACACCGCATACAACTTCGTCCTATACGATCGCAACTATCCATGAACATACACCTCCTTTCACATCTTTACTAATATCTCTCAACATTCTTTGTTTTCATTCTGGGTTATATTATCAGATTTTTCTGATATCGTCAACCTATTTTACTATGATTTAACAATCTTTTCCGCCGCCGCAGTGTGATCCTGCCCGGAGGGCTTTTTATTGCATAGGGGATTTCATCGAAATTTTCTATGAAATAAAAAAAACATCCTTATCTCTAAGAATGCTTGAATCTTCATATTAAATCTATATATAAAGGATATACCTTCAAAACAACATACAAGAATCTTTTACATCTCTTACACTTCAGCCTTCTTTGGTTAAAGCCTCGACCGATTAGTAACAGTCAGCTCCATACGTTACCGTACTTCCACCTCTGCCCTATCTACCTCGTCGTCTTCAAGGGGTCTTACTACCT
>SKEE01001954.1_pt1 | contig 15136 bp, 14 predicted proteins | sample 4826661 | NCBI WGS metagenome assembly SKEE01 (sample SAMN11008817, study PRJNA524170) | human gut metagenome | biome: Human fecal sample; material: Feces; isolation source: fecal sample from pouch patient p20 | host: Homo sapiens | place: Israel: Tel-Aviv | collected 2016-11-14
GCTGAACTGTCTTAAATGCATTATTTACGAGGATTGTTATAGTGTGAAAAAACAAACAAAATAAACACGATTTAGTGTAAAAAACAAAGAAAAATACATTGATTTTTACATGAATAATTATTAAAATATAGTCAACAATAAAATTACAGGGGCGGAAATCATTCTCGCCCCTGTAATTTTAGCCGAATAAACTGTGAAACAGATATTCGATTATGAGTAAGTAACGAAGCGCACTGTAAATTCTGGAATTGCTATAAGCGGAAAACTGTATATCTGAAGGAGGTTAAAGTAATGTACAGAAAAATCATGGACTTCCTGGAAAACTGGAAAGAAAGTAAACACCGAAAACCACTTATCCTGCAAGGAGCAAGACAGGTAGGAAAGACATATTCTGTTTTGGAATTTGGACGAAAACATTATGAGAATGTAGCATATTTTAATTTTGAAATGAATCCAAGACTGAATGAAACCTTTGAAGAAAACATCAGCCCGGATTATCTGATTCCTATTTTGTCACACATAGCAGGACAGACGATCATAAAAGAAAAGACATTGATCATATTTGATGAAATACAGCTTTGCGAACGGGCACTGACATCATTGAAATATTTTTGCGAAGATGCTCCTGAGTATCATATTATTGTAGCTGGCAGTCTCCTTGGCGTAGCAGTAAACAGAACGAAATTTTCATTTCCTGTCGGTAAAGTAGATATGAAAACATTATATCCAATGGATTTAGAAGAATTTATGCTGGCAATGGGAGAAGAAACCCTGGTAAAACAGATCAGGAAAAGCTTTGCGACAGATACACCTCTGCCATCTGCGATTCATGAATCTGCCATGCAGCTTTACAGAAAATATCTTGTTGTGGGAGGCATGCCGGAGTGTGTGATGAAATATGCAGAGACTCAGGATTACATTCTTGTACGTTATACCCAGGATACAATTCTTGCAAGTTATCTCAATGATATGAGCAAATATAATACTCAAAATGAGATTAAGAAGACAAGACTTACTTATGACAATATAACCGTCCAGCTTTCAAAGAAAAATACACGTTTCCAGTACAAACTGATAAAAAAAGGCGGACGTGCATCAGAATTTGAGAACGCTATTGAATGGCTCTGCCTGTCTGGAATCGTTTCACAGGTATACCGGGTAGAACAGATTAAAAAGCCTCTTGAGAATTACCGTGATATTGATTCATTCAAAATTTATGTATCAGATATGGGACTGCTTTGCGCCAAAAAAGATCTGTCACCGGTAGATGTTCTTTATATGGTAGATGAGATTAATGATTTCAAGGGTGGTATGGCAGAGAATTATGTGAATGTCCAGCTTGCTGTTAATGGATACCATACGTATTACTGGGAAACAGACCGGGGAGCAGAGATTGATTTTATCATCCAAAGAGATGGAAAATTAATTCCAATAGAAGTGAAATCAGCAGATAATACCCGGGCTAAAAGCCTGCAGATTTATATGGAGACTTTTAAACCGGATTATGCGATCAGACTCTCTGCAAAGAATTTTGGGTTTGAGGATAATAAGAAGATAGTTCCGCTTTATGCGGCATTTTGCATTTAGTTAAAATACACCACTTTACAACTTTTTCATAAAAAAATATCGTACAGGACTTTCTGATGTATAATGAATTTGACCCAAAACATTACAAAGGAAAGTGACCCTGTACGATAAAAACATTATACAACGAAAAAACACTGATTGGTAGACTTCATCAATATTTTTTGATTTATTTTGAAACTTTTTCTGTTCCGACAGCAGATACCTTATTTCTGCTGATATTATCCATACTGACCTTAGAATCTGCACATTCCATCCGGTTTCTGTATCAGCATTTTTTATCCGGAATAACGGAGAAATCACTGAATGTATTTTATTATGCATGTTCCTATGCAAAGGTTGATTATTCCAGATTTATGAATACCACTGTCAGGATTACTTTGAAGCTGATACCGGATTCATTGCAGACGCAGCCTGTATTTCTGTGCGTGGATGATACGATGGTATCTAAATTTGGCACAAAATTTGAAAATGTTTCAAAACTGTTTGACCATGCCGCACACAACGGCTCCAACTATCTGAATGGACATTGCTTTGTGAGTGTCATGCTCTGTGTACCCGTTTGGAATAGGGATAAGGTATCTTATCTTTCCGTTCCTCTTGGTTATCGTATGTGGCAGAAAAAAGAATCCAAACTGGAATTAGCAGCCTCCATGATCCGACAGGTTATGCCAGAATTTCACAACAAGGATCATGTCATCATGCTTTGTGACAGCTGGTATACAAAACAGAACCTGGTATCCATCGTTGATGAATATCCAAACCTGGATCTGATCGGTAATGCAAGGATTGATTCTGTCATGTATGATCTTGCACCTGCACAGACCGGTCGTCGGGGACGTCCAGCCAAACATGGAAAACGTCTTTCTGTTGAGACAGATTTTACATTTCCTGATGAAAAGATCGGTGATTATTATACCAGTGTCCGCCGGGTTCTCACTAAGATTTTCGGCAACAGGAAAGTCCTTGCCTATGTCACTGCTGCTGAAAAAGAGCATGGTACAAAACGACTATTCTTCAGCACTATTTTTCCAGAAGATCTGCAGATTTTCTGTGCCTGGCAGGAAAAAGCACCACTGAACCAGACTGGAAGTGACCGTATGAAATACATTCCACTGTTGCTATATTCGTTACGCTGGAATATTGAAACAAGCTACTATGAACAGAAAACGTTCTGGTCTTTTTGTAATTATATGGTGCGAAGCTGCAAAGGGATTGAAATGCTGGTCAATCTGATTAACATCAGTTACTGTGCCATGAAGATTCTGCCCTATCAGAACGAACATTTTTCTGAGTACCGTACAAAAAGCGTACAGGAGTTTCGTTTTGAATTAAGTCAGGGCATTCGCAGTCAGATATTTTTTGCCACTTTCGTGAAAAATATCGAAACACATATAAAATCAAATGCCATGACAAAGGCCTTAAAACAGCTGATTCATCAACAAGTCTATCATTTATAAAGTTGTAAACTGGTGTTCTCCATAACAACTCCGCTGATGGTTGTTGTTCCTATATCATTCCTATTACTTTCATAAATATAGTACTCCAATATAAAAATAAATTTCCAATAACGCCGATAAGCCTGCCGTTTTTGTTTCGACAGGCTTATGGAAATCATATATTTAAAGTTCTATATACATTCTTGCTTCATAAGGCTTTAAAATATTATCCTCTTGCTCTGCATAGTTGCTGATCAGAAGTTTCTTATCTTGCATTTCTTCCAGCATGTCGCAGGTTTCTGTTTCGCCGTAGAAGTTGCAGAACACGTAGAGTTTTGCGTCTTCTGTGGTTCGTTTGTAGGCGAAGAGGTGTTCATTTTCTTCCAGAAGCATTTCGAAGTCTCCATCTACAAATACCGGGTATTCTTTTCGGAATGCGATCAGGTTCTTGTAGTATGTAAAAATGGAATTCTTATCGCTGGTCTGGGATTTTGCGTTGATGGTTTTGTAGTTTGGATTTACTTTGATCCATGGAGTGCCTGTGGTAAATCCTGCGTTTTCTGTGTCATCCCACTGCATTGGGGTTCTGGCATTGTCACGGCCTTTTACATAGATAGATTCCATGATATCTTCTTTGGCATAGCCTTTTTCCAGACGTTCTTTGTATAAGTTCAGGGTTTCGATGTCTTTGTAGTCTTCGATGTCAAATTTTACGTTGGTCATTCCGAGTTCTTCACCCTGGTAAACGTATGGAGTTCCCTGTAAACCGTGAAGTAATGTTGCAAGCATTTTGGCAGATTCTACACGGTATTCTTTGTCATTGCCCCAGCGGGAGACGATTCTTGGAAGATCATGGTTGTTCCAGAAGAGGCTGTTCCATCCGCATTTGTAGAGTTCTTTCTGCCATTTCTTGATGATCTGTTTAAATTTCATAAACGGGAATGGTGCAAGATCCCATTTCTCTTTTCCCTCCTGCTGGTCAAGGAGAATGTGTTCAAACTGGAATACCATGGAAAATTCGCTGCCGTCCGGGTTGCTGTAGAGTTTGGCAAGTTCGGTGGTTGCACCCCAGGTTTCGCCTACTGTGATCAGGTCGCCTTTCTGGAATGTGGCTTTGCTCATTTCACGGATGTAGTTGTGAAGCATCGGTCCGTTGGCTGTGATTTTCTTGTCCGGCTCTTTTGCGATCTGATCGATTACGTCCAGACGGAATCCGCCTACGCCTTTTTCCATCCATCCGTAGATCATGTCAAATAATTCCTGTCTGACTTTCGGGTTGTCCCAGTTCAGGTCCGGCTGTTTCACTGAGAACTGGTGGAAGTAGTACTGTCCGAGTTCCGGAACCCACTCCCATGCAGAACCTCCGAAAGATGCTTTCATATCATTCGGCAGGACTCCTTCTACGCCGTCACGCCATACATAATAATCATGGTATGGATTATCTTTGCTTTTCTTTGCCTCTATGAACCATTTGTGTTCATCGGAAGAATGATTCAGCACAAGGTCCATGATCATGTAGATGCCGCGTTTCTTTCCCTCTTCGATGAGACGCTGCATGTCATCGAGGCATCCAAACATTGGATCGATGTCTGTGTAGTCTGAAATATCGTAGCCGTTGTCATCCTGTGGAGATTTGAAGACCGGTGATAACCAGATTGCACCGATTCCAAGGTCTTTCAGGTAATCCAGACGGCTGATGATTCCGTTGATATCTCCGATTCCGTCACCATTGCTGTCCTGGAAGCTCTTTGGGTAGATCTGGTATACTACAATTTTCTTCCACCATTTGTCTGCTGTGTTATTCTGTCCCATAAGTTTATGACCTCCGTTCGTATAATTAGATATCTTTATTATACAAAAATTTTGGACTGTGGTACAGAATAAAATATACAGAATCATATAAAATTATAATTTATCTGGCTGCAGATTTTCTGTTATTTACCTGCATGCTTTTAATTTCTTTTTGTTTTCATACATGGATTCGTCTGCTTCATGCAGAAGTTTCTCCAGATCTTTGTGGCTTTCTGCGGTCCAGGCATAGCCGATGGCAGCGGAAATCGGGATGCTACTTTTATCTCCGATCCATACTTTGGAGTTTTCTATTGCATTTACCGCTGATGCATTTTCATTCAGATATCGAATATGAAGTGTTTCTCCATCCGGTAAATCAAACAAATGAAATGCTCCTGTTCGTTTTCCCAGTGTGCTGTATATTCTCTGATCATCTACATAGATTTCATAATCTGTCCAGTGGGACTGGAGCATCATGACCCATTGTGTATCCTTGGGGTCGTCTGGAATCTGGCAGGTATAATCTACATTCTGGCTTCCCGATTCCTGTGCCAAGGTACCTTCTTCTGCGTGTACGGTTCCATAATAAACTTTTTGTGGTGACAGTTCTGTTTTTATTCCCAGAAACAATGCTGTCACCATACTGCATATGACCAGAAATATAAATATATTTTTTATCTTCTTCATAGGGCAACTTCCTTATTATATTATTTTCTGGAATTGCTATAGGTTCCCAGATAAGCAAAGTCTTCCGCTGACAGGTCCCGGCCATCGACAAGATAGATGAGTTTTCCTTCTGCATTTCTTTTGGACGTATACAGGTATCTGGTAGAATTCAGGCTTCGGATTTCATTCAGGCTGGCCTGAAGTTCTTTGTATCGCATTTTTCTGTTCTTGCATACCTTTATTTTCTTCTCTGAACACAGGTATTTTTTATTATTTCATCTTGTTTTGTTCTGTTTACTATTGACTCATTTTGTGGTATCCTTATCTGGCAAGGTTTACGGGCTGCTGTTTATTCTGAAACGGCAGTCCTTACTGCGTACATTTTTGAAAGGGGTTTATTTATCATGGAAAAGAAAAAAAGCAGCTTTTCCGGACAGATCGGGTTTGTGCTGGCGGCTGCCGGCAGTGCTGTAGGTGTCGGTAATCTGTGGCGTTTCCCGTATCTGGCTGCAAAAGACGGCGGCGGACTTTTTCTGCTTATCTATCTGGTACTGGTTCTGACCTTTGGTTTCACACTGCTGACCTCAGATATCGCGATCGGACGCCGCACCAAGGAGAGTGCGATCGGTGCTTACACGAAGATGCACCCGAAATGGAAATTTCTGGGAATTCTTACTTTCCTAGTTCCGGTTCTCATTATGACTTATTATGCTGTAATCGGAGGATGGGTTACGAAATATGCTGTGATCTACCTGACCGGACATGCCAGCGATGCGGCTGCGGATGGATATTTTACATCATTTATCACCTCACCGGTAGCTCCTGTTGTTTTTGCACTGCTGTTTATGGCTGTAACTTCTCTGGTTGTTTATAACGGTGTGGAGGGTGGAATCGAACGTGTATCCAAGTATATGATGCCGATCCTGCTGGTGCTGGTCGTGGTAATCGCCGGCTATTCCCTGACACTGAAACATACCGATGAATCAGGACAGCTCCGAACTGGCGTGGAAGGTCTTCTTTATTATCTTACACCGCATTTCGAGGGGCTGACACTGAAGCGTTTCCTGCAGATCCTGCTGGATGCCATGAGCCAGTTATTCTTCTCACTGAGTGTTTCCATGGGCATTATGATCACTTATGGTTCCTATGTGAAGCCTGAAATCAATCTGAACAGAGCTGTAAATCAGATTGAGGTTTTTGATACCGGTGTAGCCCTGCTGGCCGGTGCAATGATCATTCCGGCTGTGTTTGTTTTCTCCGGTACCGATGGTATGAGTGCCGGTCCGAGTCTGATGTTTATTTCTCTGCCGAAAGTATTTGCGGCTATGGGAAAAGCGGGCAATGTAGTTGGTATTCTGTTCTTTGTCACTACTATTTTTGCCACACTCACTTCCTGTATCTCAGTACTGGAATCTATTACTGCAAACTGTATGGAAATTTTTCATACTACCAGAAAGAAAACCGTACTGGTACTGACTGTGATCTACCTGACTGCTTCTGCGGTGATCGCACTTGGTTACAGTATCTTCTATTTCGAAGTAAAGCTTCCGAACGGTTCTGTGGGACAGTTGCTGGATATCATGGATTACATCAGCAACAGTGTTATGATGCCGCTGATCGCACTGCTCTCTACGATCCTGATCGGATGGATCAAAACACCGGATTATGTAATTGAGGAGATGGAAAGCAGCGGAGATACCTTTCACAGAAAGAAACTGTACCGTATCATGATCCGATATGTGGCACCGGTTATGATGTTTATCCTGTTTTTACAGTCCACAGGAATTTTATCCTGATTTCCAACGTTCCGGCAAATATTTGAGAGCAGAAAAAACTCCTGCACGGAGGACTTTTTAAACCGCAAAAGTATTATCAGGTAATTTTCTGCGACAAAAAAATAGATTATACGGTTCGTAACTGTTCCGTATAATCTATTTTTATTTTTACATATTTTTTATGGCAAATCTGCGTTTTCAGGTCAGGCAGATATTCTTTCTTTGCTTCCTGACCTTAATTTATCTATCTTACACTTTCCAGCATAATACGCAGAATTTCTTTATCTGTTTCTTTCATTCCCTCTTTCCCGATCTGTCCTACACAACTGATGGTTTCTCCGGCTTCTTCCTGGAGGATTCCGGTGTATGGGGCATAGGACTGGCCGTTCATGGCAAGATGATGGGCAAGGTATGCTGCATCAAGGCTGGCTGCGATTTTGGCCGCGCAGGAGATTTTGGCTCCGTCGCAGATAATTCCCGGGATATTGGCGAGGGTGTTCTCGATGGTCTTTTTGATCACAGAAAGATCAGCACCTACCATATAAGTGATTCCGGCACCGGCTGCACAGGATGCGGAGACTGCACCGCAGAAAGCGGAAAGTTTGCCGATGTACTGTTTCTGATATACAGTTAAGAGATTGGAAAATACCAGTGCACGGTAAAGAACATAATCCGGCAGTTCCATCTCTCTTGCATAAACGATCAGCGGTACAGAACAGGCAATTCCCTGGTTTCCACTTCCAGAGTTGATGACTACCGGCATATCGCATCCGCCCATTCTGGCTTCGGATGCTGCGGCTGTGAGGCTTCGCATTTTGGTGAGCATGTCATTGGAGTAGGTTTCACGGATCACACGGCCGATTCCCAGACCATATTTTCCGGTCATTCCCTCATGAGCGATTTGCATATTGCTGTGGATCTGATTCTCAAGCATCTCTCTGACATCTTCGATATTTACCGTGTCGGCAAATTCTTTAATATCTTCCAGATTTAACATTGCCCGGTCAGCCGTCAGTCCTTTGTCAGAAACTTCTCCTGATTCACCGTTTCCTTCTGTATCCAGCAGGATTTCCTGATTTTTCACAATCTTTGTGACATTGATGTGATCATATTTGATTTCCAGACTTACAGAGTCTTCTCCTGCATACATCTCAATAATGATGTGCAGTACAATCGGGGAATCAAGAAGTTCTACTTTACAGATTTTCTTCTCCAGAAGTTCCCGGCAGTGTTTTCTGTCTTCTTCATTTACTTTTGACAGTACTTCCATGTTCAGGGCTGCATCCCCGGCTACTGCGCCAAGGACAACACCTGCTTCAATTCCTGTCAGGCCGCCGGAATTTGGGATGATCACACAACGGACATTTTTTACAATGTTTCCACTGCAGTGTGCCACGATCCGTTCCGGTTCTTTTCCCAGAACTTCACGGGCTCTGGCAGCTCCATATGCCAGAGCAATGGGTTCTGTACATCCCATTGCAGGGATCATTTCTTCTTTCAGAATACCGATGTAATTCTGATATACTTCATTACTTACCATTGCAAAAATCTCCTGTTCATTCGTATTTATGACACGCTACAAAATGCCCTGCTTCCACTTCCCTCAGTGCAGGAACTTCCTGTCTGCATCTCTCTGTGCATCCCGGACATCTGTTGTGGAATCTGCATCCGCCGATTCCTCTTGACTGGACTCCTGTATCTGTCACAATCTTGTCCAGAGTCTTAATTCTTGGGTCCGGCACCGGAATAGAGGAGATCAGCATCTTTGTATAAGGATGCAGAGGATTGGAATAAAGCTTTTCTGCATCGGAAATCTCCATCAGGTTTCCAAGATAAAGAACACCGATCTCATCACAGATTTTCTGCACAACCTGAAGCTGGTGACTGATAAACAGATATGTCAGACCATACTTCTGCTGTAAATCCTGAAGCATCTGTACGATCTGCGCCTGAAGAGATACGTCCAGTGCAGAAATTGGTTCATCACAGACTACAAATTCCGGTTTGACAGAAAGCGCTCTGGCAATGGAAATTCTCTGTCTCTGTCCGCCGGAAAATTCATGAGGATATTTCAGAAGGTCCTGTTCTTTCAGGCCGACCACACGGATCAGTTCACGGGCACGTTCTTTTCGTTCTGCTGCAGTGTGCATCTTATGGATTTCCATTGGCTCACAGATGATATCCTGTACCGTATGACTCGGATCCAGGGAAGAATACGGGTCCTGAAATACGGACTGCATTTTCTTTCTGTATGACAGAAGTTCCTTTTCTGACATGGAGCCGATTTCTTTTCCCTCATAGAAAATCTCGCCGCCTGTCGGTTTATGATAACGCAGGATTGCTTTTCCGATTGTAGATTTCCCACTTCCGGATTCTCCTACCAAACCGAATGTTTTTCCCTTTTCGATCGTAAAGTTTACGTTGTCTACCGCTTTGAGAATCTCCGGCTTAAAGGAAAGGAGTTTCGATGATTTCCTCCTAAAATGTACCTGCAGATTCTTTACCTCGATCAGTGTTTCACTCATTTCTGCTCCTCCCTTCTGTGACAGCGGATTCTGTGTCCTGCCTTTGGTTCATAAAAGTCCGGAACACATTTCTCGCAGGCTGCATCTGCATATTTGCAGCGGTTCAGGAATGGACAGAGCAGTCCGCTGCTGTCTGAAAGATCTCTTTCGAGGAACTGTTCGAAGGTTCCGCCCACTCTCGGCATACTGGCGATCAGTGCCTGGGTATATGGATGTCCCGGATGAAGGAAAATGTCTTCCACCGCCCCCTCTTCCACCACGTAGCCTCCGCACATAACTGCCACCCGTTTACAGGTCTGTGCCACAACGCCCAGGTCATGGGTGATCAGAATGATGCTCATGCCGTTTTTCTTCTGAAGATCAAGAAGAAGGTGAAGAATCTGCGCCTGAATGGTTACATCAAGGGCAGTTGTCGGCTCATCTGCGATCAGAATCTGTGGATTGCTGCTCATTGCCATGGCGATCATGACACGCTGGCGCATTCCGCCGGAGAGTTCATGCGGATAACTTTTCATGGATTTCTCCGGGTCCGTGATCCCTACTGCTGCCAGCAGCTCTACGGCACGTTTCTTCGCTTCTGCTTTTGACATTTTCGTATGGCGGCGAATCAGTTCCACCATCTTGCTTCCGACTGTATAAACCGGATTTAAGGCAGAAAGAGAATCCTGAAAGATCATTGCGATCTCGCCTCCGCGGATTTCTCTTAACTCTGCTGCATTTTTCTTCAGGATATCTTCGCCTTTAAAAAGGATCTCTCCACCGAGAACTTTGCAGTTTGAAGTTCCCAGTCTCAGGATTGACTTGGTTGTTACACTTTTTCCACTTCCGGATTCTCCTACGATTCCGAAAAAATCCCCTTTCTCAATCGCAAATCCGGCATCTTTGACTGCCTGTGTCTCCCCTAAATCTGTAAAGAAAGACACTTTCAGGTTTTTCACTTCCAGTAATTTTTCCATTCTTTTGTCCTCCTTACTTTACTTTGGTTCAAACACTTTACGGAGTACTTCTCCGAGATAGTTAAAGCTGATTACCGTGATCAGGATGAGAAGTCCCGGGAAAACTGCCAGGTGCGGTGCCTGCTGGATATATCGCTGTGCATTGCTGAGCATACTTCCCCAGGATGCTGTCGGTGGCTGGATACCCAGGCCAAAGAAACTCAGGGCAGATTCCATGAGGATGGCATTTGCGATATTCATGGTCGCTGCGACAATGATCGTCGGCATGATGTTTGGCAGAATATGATGCAGGATCGTTGCTCCCTTTTTCTGTCCGGAAATCTTTGCATAGATGACATATTCCCGTTCGTTCAGGGAGATTGTCTCACCGCGGACAATTCTGGCAATGTTCATCCAGGTCAGGAATCCTATGATCAGGACGATATTCTGAAGTCCCGGTTTCAGATAAGCATTCATAACGATCATGATCAGGAAGGTCGGGAGGCTCATCAGTGCATCTACCAGACGCATCAGAACTGCATCCACTGCCCCGCCCATAAATCCGCTGACAGAACCAACCAGTACACCAATGGCTGTAGACAGGATCATGGAAAGGAAACCAACCAGAAGGGAGGCTCTTCCTCCGTAAATGCATCTCGCCAGATAATCTCTTCCCATGTCATCAGTTCCAAACGGATGGCTCATGGATGGTCCCAGAAGTCGTTCTGTTGCACTCAACGCATTCGGGTCTACCGGATACAGAAAGGCAAAAATCGAGATCAGCGCAAGCAGGATGATGGCTGCTGCTCCTACAATAGCAAGTTTATTGGATTTGAATCCACGTTTGATATTTTTCCAGATATTTTCTCTCATTCTTCTGTCACCTCCTATGCTCCGGCCTTACGGATTCGTGGGTCAAAGACTGCATACAGCACATCTGCCAGAAGGTTTCCGACAACAACCAAAAGTGCGGTAAACATGGTAATTCCCATGATCAGCGGGTAATCATACTGCATAACCGCAGTTACTGCAAGCTGTCCGATTCCCGGCCATGCAAAAACCTGCTCTGTGATGATCGCACCGGAAACCAGTGACTGAAGGCTCATACCAAGAACTGTGATCATCGGAAGCATGGCATTTTTCAGTACATGGTGGAAAAGGATTCCGGAATCTTTCATACCATAGGCGGTCTGCACCATGACATAGTCAGAGGACATTTCCGTGATCGTACTGCTGCGCAGATAGCGGATGTACTGGGACGCATTGGCGAAAGTCAGTACCGCACACGGCATGATCATATGGAGTACCAGATCCCCGAAAGAACGGTCCCCATCCGAGTGCATTCCGATACTTGGAAGAAGATGGAGATGAACACTCAGAAGATAGATCAGCATGATTCCGAACCAGAAAGTCGGAATAGAAACTCCTACATAGCAGAATAAACTGGTGATCTTATCCAGAATGCCATTTTTGTTTTTACCAGAATAAAGTCCCAGAACTACTGCGATCAGGAATCCCAGAACCATACTGCTTCCCATCAGGATCACAGTGGCAGGCAGACGCTCCAGCATCTGTGTCAGTACCGGGCGGTTGTTCATGAGAGAATTACCGAAATTTCCATGCATGATCCTTCCCAGCCATAAAAAGTATTGTTCATATAAAGGCTTCGTCAGGCCCAGACTTTCTCTTAAGTTCTGAATGTATTCTTCACTCATGTTCGGCTCCACATAAGTCAGGACCGGGTCACCCGGAGCTGCCTTGGTGAGTGCGAAACAGAGTACCGAGACAATAAACAGTGTCAGAATACACTGTAACAGACGGTTTACTATTTTTTTCACAGTAACTCTTACTCTCCTTTTCTTATTCAACCTGATTGTTTTCTCTGACAGGCTTCGTTTTTTATTTTTTCAGTTTTTTCCTGTTAATAAGAACTGTTTTTATTGTTTTAACGGTTAAGCTTCTCAAACTTCTCCATAACAGGAAAGTGGCTGCCACAAAAAAATTGCGTCAGCCTTTTTCTCATCTTTCCTGCTATTTCTGTTTTTATACGTTTGCTATGTACTTCCTTTTCGGGAAATTACTCTACTGCATAAATTTTAGAATAATCATAGTAGATGGTCTTTAACAGACACTCATCAAATCCGCCGAACTCCTTGCTTACTGCATAGAAACCGTTGGAGTATGCGATCGGATAGATGTACATATTATCGTTGATGGTGTTCTGGATTTCTTTATAAACTTCTGCACGTTCTGTCTCGTCTGCTGTGCTGTTTCCTTTTTCCCAGAGTGCATCCAGATCTGCGTCTGAAATTCTGGAGAAGTTGGAACGGCTGTCAGAAGAACACATATCTGCATAAAGGCTTGGTTCCTCGCCAAGTGTGTAGTAGCTTAATACCAGATCATAATCTGTACATTCCGGATCTTTTGTCTTGTTCTTAAAGGTAGACTCGTCTGTCGGAACAAGATTGATGGTGATGCCTGCGTTTGCAAGAGCAGACTGTACGTAGAGTGCTTCACTCTCCATAGTCTTATCTGTGGAAACATACATCAGGTTCAGGGAAAGGTTTGTCTTTCCTGCCCCAGAGAGAAGTTCCTGTGCTTTTGCAGGGTCATTGTCATAAGTGTTGTCCGGTTCTGTATAGTAAAGAGTGTCCGGAGTAAACAGGGAGTATGCCGGTTCTGCATAGTCCTCAGAAATAAATGCGAACTGGCAGAATTCTTCTTTATTTAATGCATAGGCAATTGCCTGACGTACATTGACATCCTGAAGGTCTTCATTCAGCTCATTCATGAACATGGCATTGACACGTCCGGAATTGTATGTATTGATGTTTACATTGTCATAAGCACTGACTGTATCATAATCGTCTGCGCTGACGAGACGGGCATCCAGATCACCGCTTGCCAGAGCTGCGTTTGCGGAGCTGGAATCTTTTACGATCTTAAATGTGATGCTGTCCAGATTTACGTCATCAAACCAGTCATCAAATTTCGTAACTTTATAGTATTCTCCTGATTTGTACTCTTCGAATTTGAATGGTCCGTTTCCTACCGGATTATCATTTAATTCACTGCTTCCGATATTATCCACACCCTCATAGATGTGTTTCGGGATACAGTAAACCTGGCTGAGTCCGCCAAGGAAACCTGCGGAAGAAGAACCGAGTGTCAGTTTTACAGTCAGATCATCTACTTTCTCTGCTTCTACTGCTTTTCCATCTACATAGCCGTAAGAAGAATATGGAACATTCTGGCTTTCATCTACCAGTACCTGCATGGTAAATACCACGTCATCTGCGGTAAGCGGTTCGCCGTCGTGCCATTTCAGTCCGTCTTTCAGTTTCAGGGTGAATTCGCTGGCGTCGTCATTTGCAGTTACGCTCTCGCATAAGCCGTTTCCATAGAACATTTCGCCGTTTACAATTTCAAAAAACGGACAGTAAAGAGACTGCATCATGTCAAAACTTGTCTGGTCCACAACATAAAGTGGGTTGATGTTCTGCGGGTCTGAGGTTACGGCGATTGTGATATTGCCGCCTTCAGCCTTTGTTCCTTCTGTGTTCTCTGCTGCAAATGCTGTCACACCTGCTGCACCTGTGCCTGCTGCCAGAACGCCTGCAAGCAGTACCATGAGTAATTTTTTTCTCATATGTTTGTTTTCTCCTTGTCCTTCACTTTAACAATTCTTCTTATTTAACTCTGTTATTTTTTATTACTAATCAGAATTATTACAGTGGATATTTCACCTTTACAGTATTCTTTTGCTTTCCTACTTATTTAGTATGATTTCATTTAGAATACTATATTGATGCCTCTTTGTCAAGTATGACACATTAAAACTAATCTGTCCAGAAATAAAAAAAGACTGCTCACCCAGACTCAGTGAACAGCCTGAAAAATTTACTATAAGTTCAGGATAACCTCTCCGATATCTCCATTTATGCAGATCGATTTCTTTTTAGATTCTGCGTGATCTTATGCAGGGGACGAAGCGTTTCGGTGAATTAAAAAAATCCATCGGGCATGTGAGCCAGAAAGTTCTCACTTCCCAGCTTCGCCAGATGGAAGAATCCGGACTGCTTACACGTAAGGTTTATGCGGAAGTGCCGCCGCGGGTGGAATATACTCTGACAGAGGTCGGGTACAGTCTGAAACCGATCATGGATGCGATGTGGGCATGGGGTGAAGAATATAAACGCAGAAATGAGCAGAATGCCTGATTCTGACCAAAATAATTTTAAAAAGAAATATTTGTTGGATCTCTTTAATGTAAAAATACGCTTTTCCGAATCAATCTTTTTCCAGAAAGGCATATTTTTAATATTTTTATTTTAACACCAGTTTACAACTTTATAAATGATAGACTTGTTGATGAATCAGCTGTTTTAAGGCCTTTGTCATGGCATTTGATTTTATATGTG
>SKEE01001960.1_pt1 | contig 15098 bp, 9 predicted proteins | sample 4826661 | NCBI WGS metagenome assembly SKEE01 (sample SAMN11008817, study PRJNA524170) | human gut metagenome | biome: Human fecal sample; material: Feces; isolation source: fecal sample from pouch patient p20 | host: Homo sapiens | place: Israel: Tel-Aviv | collected 2016-11-14
TCCGGGAGATAAAGACTCCCCGGCAGGATTCTTTCTTGTATCAAGAATCTATTTTCTATTCATAAAAAATTCATATCTTTTTGTTAAAATAACTCATGGATTTGTTAGTCCTGACAGCGAATGTTTATCAGGGTGTATCGGACCTGGATTGAGGCATAACAGGAGAAAGAGTTTTATGAGACAGGACATGGATAGAAGAGAGAATACACAGGAATATCAGTTTATACAGGAAACCATTAAGAAACAGCCCACAGACCGCAGAAAGATGGCATGCAGACTGCTGACCATTGCAGGATGCGGTGTTCTGTTCGGCGGCTGTGCGGCAGCGACTTTTGCAGGGATGGTTCCGGTTCTGACTGACAGAGAAGAGAATATACAGCAGAAAATTGAACTGGCAGATTCAGGAACCATGGAGAAAACAGAAGCAGTCTCTGAAGAAAAGACTGTGGAAACAGAAAACACGGTTCCTGATGTACAGGAGGAGAAAAGTCCTCTTGCACTCTATGGGGAAACCTATAAAGAAGTACTGAAGATCGCACAGGAATCTCAGAAATCACTGGTGACTGTGTGCGGGATTTCGCAGGATGAAAACCTGCTGGATAATTCCTATATGCAGCAGGGAGATTCGGAGGGACTTATTTTCCTGGAAACAGATACGCAGTTTTATATTCTGACTTATGAGGAAGAACTGGAGAACCTGCATGAACTGCAGATCACTTTTGCAGATGGTACTACAGTATCTGGAGAAATTTGCAAGGGCGATGAGGATACCGAACTGGCAGTTGCCACTGTGAAAAAGAGCCTTCTGGATGAGAACACCATAGAAGAGATCAAAGTGTCTGACCTGACCGATACGCAGAGTCCGTCACAGAGTGATCTGGTGATCGCAATCGGAAGTCCGGCGGGAGACAGTGATGCAGTGGTGTACGGAATGGTGACTTCTGTGTCTGAAAAACTGTCAGCCGCTGATACAGAATATGAAGTACTGTCCACGGATATGCAGGGCAGTGAGGACGGAAGCGGCATTCTTCTGGATACGTCAGGAAATGTGACCGGTATGATCCTGAAGGGAAGAGACAGTGACGGCGATAATATCCATGCACTTTCCATTTCTCAGATCCTTCCTCTGGTAGAACGTTTATCCAATGGAGAAAAGTCCAGATACACAGGAATTTACGGAAAAGAGATCGACCAGGCACAGTGCAGACATCTGGGAATCGGACAGGGACTTTATGTGGAGCGTACGGAGAATGCTTCTCCGGCAATGAAAGCCGGGATTCAGAGCGGTGACATTATCAGTAAGATAGACGGAAATCTGACAGAGAGCATGCAGTCTTATTATACATATCTGCAGACAAAGAAAGCAGGAGAGAAGATTACAGTGACTGCCCTGCGCAAAAATTCGGGCGGAGATTATGTGGAGAAAGATTATACAGTAACGATTGAGGAGCGATAGCTCTGAACGGGAGCTGAATCATGTGAAAGCTGAACCATGTGAAAGCAGAATCATATGAAAATAGAAGTATATGAAAGTATATGATCAGAATGTACGATTGAGGATGATCGTATCAATCGAAATACAGGAGAAATATAGGATAGATAGAGAGGCAGATTTTATGCGTTTTTTAAATGAATTACATGAAGGGGACAGAATCAGCGGGATTTATCTGTGCAAGCAGAAACAGGCCGCAGTGACGAAGAATGGAAAGCCATATGAGAACATTATCCTTCAGGATAAGACCGGGATCATGGATGGCAAGATCTGGGACCCGAATTCCCTGGGAATTGATGACTTTGATGCACTGGATTATATCGATGTCATGGGAGATGTGACCAGTTTTGCAGGTGCCATGCAGTTAAATATCAAGCGTGTACGCAAAGCTTCCGAGGATGAATATAATCCGGCAGATTACCTTCCGGTAAGCGAGAACAGTACAGATGATATGTACAGCCAGTTAAAGGCATTTATTGACAGTGTACAGGACTCATATCTGTCAGCGCTTCTGAAGAATCTGTTTATAGAGGATGAGAAATTTATCAAGGCATTTGAGGGACATTCCGCAGCGAAAACCGTACATCATGGATTTATCGGCGGCCTGATGGAGCATACCCTGGGGGTAGCCAGACTCTGTGATTATATGTCAAAAGCGTATCCGGTGATCAACAGAGATCTTCTGATCACAGCAGCACTCCTTCATGATATCGGAAAGACAAGGGAACTGTCTTCTTTTCCATTAAATGATTACACAGATGAGGGACAGCTTCTGGGACATATTTATATGGGAGCACAGATGATCCATGACCGCGTATCACAGATCCCGGATTTCCCGGAAGTACTTAAAAATGAACTGATCCACTGTATCCTGGCACATCACGGAGAACTGGAATACGGCTCTCCGAAGAAACCCGCACTGGTTGAGGCGGTTGCGCTGAATCTTGCAGACAATACAGATGCAAGAATGGAAACCATTACAGAAATTTTTGCCGCAAATAAGAGCAAAAAAGAATGGCTTGGATTTAACAGACTGTTTGATTCAAACTTAAGAAGAACAGATGAGGTGTAATCTTTATGGAATTTCGTAAGAACGATCTTGTTACGTTAGAGATAGAAGATTGCGGAATTGACGGTGAAGGTATCGGAAAAGCCGATGGCTTCACCGTTTTTGTCAAGGACGCAGTCATCGGAGATACGGTAACAGCAAAAATTATCAAGGCAAAGAAACATTATGGATATGGACGTCTGATGGAGGTATTGAAGCCGTCTCCCTACAGAGTGGAGCCAAAGTGCGCATTCGCCCGTCAGTGCGGAGGATGCCAGCTTCAGGCACTTTCCTATGAGCAGCAGCTTGTATTTAAAACCAATAAAGTGAAAGGTCATCTGGAGCGTATCGGCGGTTTTACAGATATTCCTATGGAGCCGATCATTGGCATGGATGAGCTTTTCCATTACAGAAATAAAGCGCAGTTCCCGGTAGGCAGAAACAAAGAGGGAAAAATCGTGACCGGTTTCTATGCAGGGAGAACCCATAATATTATTGAGAACCGTGACTGTGCACTTGGCGTAGCCGAGAACAAAGAAGTTCTGGACCGTGTGATCGCACATATGGAGAAATACGGAATCGAACCGTACAATGAAGCGACCGGCAAGGGACTCGTGCGCCATGTCCTGATCCGTTACGGCTATTTCACAAAAGAAGTGAGGGTCTGTCTGATCCTGAATGGAAATAAGATTCAGGGAGAAGATGCTCTGGTGAAATCCCTGTGCGAGATTCCGGGAATGACCAGTATTACCATCAATGTGAACAAGAAACGAAGCAATGTGATCCTTGGCGAAGAAATCCGTCTGCTCTGGGGTCAGGAGTATATCACAGATAAGATTGGTGACATTTCCTATCAGATTTCTCCACTGTCCTTCTATCAGGTAAACCCGCGTCAGACGCAGAAACTTTATGCGAAGGCACTGGAATATGCAGATCTTCACGGTGAGGAAACAGTCTGGGACCTCTACTGCGGAATTGGAACCATTTCTCTGTTCCTTGCACAGAAAGCGAAATTCGTCCGCGGCGTGGAAATCGTTCCGGCGGCGATTGAGAACGCGAAAGAGAATGCAAAACTTAACGGGCTGGAGAATACGGAATTTTTTGTAGGTAAAGCGGAAGAAGTACTGCCGAGAGAGTATAAGAAAAATGGTGTTTACGCAGATGTCATCGTTGTGGACCCGCCTAGAAAAGGATGCGATGGGACACTGCTGGAGACTATGGTCGAGATGAATCCGGAGAGGATTGTGTATGTAAGCTGCGACAGTGCTACGTTGGCTAGAGACTTGAAGTATTTGTGTGAGAGAGGGTATGAACTTCGTAAGGTTTGTGCAGTTGATCAGTTTGGGATGACTGTTCACGTGGAGACGGTAGTTCTTTTGTCCCAACAAAAACCAGATGACACGATAGAGATCGACTTAGACCTGGACGAGCTGGATGCCACCAGTGCCGAGTTGAAAGCAACCTATCAGGAAATCAAAGATTATGTGCTGAAAGAATTTGGCTTGAAGGTTTCAAGTTTATATATTTCTCAGGTAAAACGCAAATGTGGAATTGAAGTGGGAGAAAACTATAATCTTCCAAAATCAGAAAATGCAAGAGTTCCGCAATGCCCGAAAGAGAAAGAAGATGCTATCAAGGCTGCCCTGAAATATTATGCGATGATCTAAGGACATCGCTGATTTCAAGGAGGAATAACACATGAAAAGCACATTTGAAAAAATGGGTGGAACCTACACACTTGGCGCAGACGGAATTTACTATCCGAATCTTGTCAGTACAGATGAAGAACCGCATTATGGGAAATATGGAATGATGCGGAAAACGTATCTGAAAGAGCATCGTCCGGCAAAGTATTCATTGTATATGTTGGAAGACAGGCTGACGTCACATCTGAATATGGTGGATGATGAGGCGCAGGATAGAATGGAGACTCTGGTAAGCCAGATGATGGATAAACAGGGCATTACAGATGAGTTAAAAGCTCGTGACCAAATGGCGTGGGTTGGAGCTGTAAATAACATCCGTAATGCAGCGGAAGAGATTGTGTTAAAAGAATTAGTGTATATTTAAGGTAATGGAAAGCTCCTTCGGGAGCTTTTCGCTGTTTGGAAGAGATTATATAGAAAATGGGTTAAGAAGATGGTATTATTAAAGCAACGGGATTTTTTTATTATAGTATCTAAAATGTTTTATTCATTACAAGGAAATGGAATTGATGAATGCCATTAAACTTCCTAATAGAAATAGAATCGTTCGATATTCTGAATTGGAAAATTTGATAAGTACAGATTAGAGCACGTGTAGATGTAATAAGAGAACGAAAGGAAAAATATGGGAAAAAGCACAAAGAAGAAAAACAAAAAGATTACAGCTCCAAAAGCAAATATTCAGGAATTAAGTATTTCTAGGGATGGCGGACAAATTGCACTCAGGGGGTATTCATATCAATTTTTGTATTCGTGTTATTTAATTCTTTCGTCATCAAATCCAAGCAATTTTTTCCAGCTTGAGGGGATTGAAGATATTGATTGTATCATGCAGAAAAATGGTAGTAATGATATTACTCATATACAGTTGAAATATTCTGTCAACAAACAGGATGCCAGCTTTTTAACTGATGTGCTCAAAAATTTTCTTGAAGCATATTTGCTGGATCAAAATAGATTTTTTAAGCTTGTTTACGATTTCCCTGTTGCAAAAGGCCATCTAAGTAAGATATTTGCATCTAAGTTAGACGAAAAATCACGCACCCATTGGGCTGGCGTGATTTCAAATATCAAGAAAAACAATCCTTCTTGGAATTGGTCTGTTTATGATTTCGATAAATTTATTTCACATCTGTCATTTGAGAAGATTGAAAAATCTATACTTGCTACTGAAATTGAAAAAACCTTAATTAGAATTTATGAGATTAACACAGACAATGTTTCATTATTTGCAAATAGCATAAAAATTCTTTGCTTTGAAAAAATGGAGCAGCGGGCCTATGTGACAAAAGCAGAATTAGATTCCAAAATCCAATCTGTCAAAATAGATATCAGTAAGGGTCCTCAAAATCCAGCTCATAGTTGGATTCGTAAACTGGACTACTCTAAGCCTAGCATTGATGAAGGGTGTAGTTTTTACGAAGGGAAAAAAGCAACACCAGCAGATATAGTAAGTGGGTTTCCAATTAAACGACCGAGTTTAGAAAAAGATGTTATTAATTCTATTTGCGAAAACATGGTTACTGTAATTAAAGCTTCTAGTGGGCAAGGAAAAACCACGCTGGCTTTGCGGGCAGCTTATATTCTCCAAAATGAATATATACCATATCAGTTACTATGGTGTGATGAGATAAAAGAAATTGGGAATATTGTCCAATATTTCAAAGCAAGAATTCAGCTTGGTGAAAAGATTCTTATCTTAATTGACAATCTGGATAACCATCTCAGCAAATGGAATTATCTTGTTCAGCTCTTACAATCCGAATTGCATTGTCATTATAAGTTGCTCATCACATCGCGAGAGATGGATTGGTATAATTATAGTGGTGACTTGAGCAATATCCAGTCTTTGAAAGTAATTAAGCCGGTTTTAGAAGAAAAGGAAGCAATAGAGATATTCAATCTATTCAGAGAGGCTAAGCAACTTCACCCAAGCATAACAAGCTGGCAAAGAGCATGGAATAAGATTGCAGAAAGGCAACTACTTATAGAGTATGTCTACTTGCTTACTCATGGTGAGATGTTATCAGAAAGAATAGCCTCACAAATATCCGAAATAGGACAATCATCTTCTGGCAAAGCAAAATGTGAAATCTTACGCAAAGTATGTTTTGCAGATCTTTGCGGAGTCAGGCTTTCTGCTATCAAACTTTCTGCGAGTCAATCAGAAGACTCTGGCTCGGATTTTGGGGAGCTTTTAAAAGGTATGGAATCGGAGTTCCTTGTGCATGTAAATGAAGAGAGTGGGTATATTGAGGGGCTACATCCCATTCGGTCAAAGCACGTTGTTAAGAGGCTGCATGAATTCCTGCCAATTGACAATACCGCCATTTCAGTTATGAAAATGGCGGACAAAGCGGACCTATCGATACTGTTTTCTCATCTGCCGGAGTTTACCCTGAACAAAGAAACGTTTTTCCGCGATGCGGTCGAGAGTCTATGGGATGAAAAAGACCTTTCAAACTATACTTCTGCAATACAGGGGCTTTTTTCAGGGAGTGTGATGCAGTATTTCCTTTCTAACCGGGCTGCGTTTGACGATGCAGATGCCCACGGCGGTCTTTTTCTTCTATCGACCGAAATGTGCCCCTTTGCTGTATTCGAGGATTTCGGTGTGTCGATGGATACGCTGGACAAAATGCGGGAAACATTTCCGGATAATAAGAATATAGAATATCTTTGCCGATTACGGGAGCGTATTCCCACCTGCTGTTTGCAGGAAACGTATGTCTATATTTTCTGCGATTGTTTATATAGGAAAATGCGCACCTTTCGTTTTGACGGAATAAAGGACATCACGTCCTATACCTCCATTTCTGAGTGGATCTATAACATCAATCCAGAGTGGAATGTATCGGCCGGATTTTCTCTGGACGATCTTTGGAGCAAGCCAGAAAAATTGATGCTGGAGTGCGTTTCTACGCTGATGTATCTCTCCTACTGCGGGAACAGAGAGAAATATATGGAATTTGTGGAACGAAATCTTAAGAGTATTCTTACGTACCTTAAGCAGTGGACTAGATCACATAGGGTATTTATTGATTCCGAAAAAAAAGCGATTCACATTGAATATATCCTTCGATTGCACAATATTAAAACGGGAAATGAGCAGAGCGTCTCAAGGCTGAAATTCCTTTGTAAAGCCTTGCCTATTTTTGATTTGTATTGCGCGGATGCTCTCAAGCCGACAGTTGATTTGCTCTCGGCTTATCCTGTTCCCGACGATGCACATAAAGAAATGCCCATTAAAAATATTGTAATCATGTTCCATCAGAATCTTACGTCGCTATGGAACAAGACCATTATGAGCAATTACGAATTTGATACCGCGACAGAATGGTTAAATTACTGGTTTGATGTGAGAGAACATATATGTTTGCTTGCAGATAAGTGCTGTGCCTGTATTTACAAACTCCTTGGCGGAAAACCATTAGGGAGTTTGGCCGGGGAGGTAGATCAACTTCGTGAAGAATTTGCCCTAATTACTACTGGTGAAAAGCGATATCCTAAAGAAGATCGTCCTTTTGAAGAAAAAGCTACAGTGCCCGAGAGGTTAGGAAAAATAAAGAGTAAATACTTTCAAAGCATACAAAACTTTATGAATCAGTTTGCAGGGTTCCTCATTAAGAATGAACAAAAACAAAGATTGGCTATGGTTAACCTCACAATAGCTCAAAGTGCTCTTGTGACAATGCAGAATTACTTTGCAGAAATTGCAATTGATTTTAGCTTTCAGGAAAGACAGTTGACTCTTTGTGTTATGGAAACACAAAACATAGAGCGACTAATAATGTGCTGTAGCTACTACCAGACACATTCGCCAAATAAGTATTTTAATAAATATCAAATTAGCAATTGGTATGACGGGCATTGTCGGGATGAGAGAAAGATAGTAGAAGACGGATTGTCGGAATTAGAATCAAAGTATTCGATTCATTTTCCTGATCAGATTTACACCATTGACATGTTGAGCTATTATCCCATCATAGTTGGTAATTTTGATATGGCATCGGAAAGCAATTTAACCGAATGGCTTCTGGGCTGTATCGCATTTGCTGATGCTCCCTTTGATTACCTAGTCATATTATCTGCAAACGAGTCCAAAGAAATAGATTCTACTGCTTTACAGTTCCCTCGACGGATGCTCGTTGACGTCAAGAAGGCAATCGAATCAGAAAATCATTCATTGCTTGATAAACTGGTGCCTCCATATCCTGTGAATGTGACAGCACAAATGCTTGACTGCTTTAGTGAAAAATATGATTTGCCTGAAAAAAAAGTCACCGATGTCGATGAACTTCCAATAGGATATATTGCAGAAGAACTATGGATATATTCTAAATCTGTGGAGTTGTTGACGGAACCAGAAGATGCGTGTTATCTTGCAGCTCAAACGCAAGATATTCAGCTCAACATTACGGAAATGCTTTGTTTATTGAAGAACAAGCTTCCGGTCAAAGATGTCGATTGGTTAATAGAAATTTGTGATAACGTATTTTCAGGAGAAAAATTTGATGACATTATGTTCAATAATGTTATTGAACATTTCATACAGAAAAAGATTGAACAGTAAAATCGTTGTAGCTTGATTGTTTTAGCAGACAGTGTCTATTTAATCGAAGAAAAAGAATGTTGATAGTATAGGCATTGAAAATGCTAGACTATGACTTAGATTTCAAATAAAAGTAAATAGTTGGAATATTAAAATAATAATGTGTGAATATTATTCATTGTCTCGGCACCATTTATGGTGCCAGGACAATACTTTAGATGATTACAATTCCATATCATGTGACCTTTTCTTAGTCCGAGCAGACTGATTTCGCCGCATTTCCTGTTCTCTCTGATATTTAAGTTCCCATGCACGATGGGAGAAAACATCAGGGTCTTCCACATTGAGATAATCCACCTCATCGGCTGCAATATCACGACGGTGATAGTCATAATACTTACCAAAAGTACCTTTGAGCTGCTCGATCAGCTTATCCCGGAAATCAGGACGTATCTGGATTCTGGTATCCAGTAACTCGGTATATTGTTCTGGTTCAGGATGAAATTTTTCTTCCCGGAAAGCGGCGGCATCTTTTTCAAGCTGTTTTTTGAGCGAGATGTCCTGAGAATCTAGGATATCAAGATTGTTATTCATCTGGTCATATTTCTTGGATAGATTTGTCATATCTTTATCGGTAGAGCATTGTGCCTGGAAGATTAGCTGCTCTTTCCTTGATTTCAGTTCTTCAATTTCTTCGGTAACAGTGGTAAGCTGCTGATTCAATTTTATATGCTGGATGGGATTCAAAATACTGGTTTTCTCTTTTTTCACATTCAGTTCTTTCCGCTCTGTAACTTTAGCTTTGAGTTTCTTTTTAATGGTGTTGTATTTATTCAGTATTGGATTAAAATGATTCATCCAGTCATGGATCACTTCTTTTTGCATCTCATTGTGGAGCAAATGATACTGTGTAAAAATCATATGATTGCGGATCGCTTCTAACGTTTCAGCTATTATTGGAATAGACTTTTCTACAGCTTCAGCCAGTTTTGCTACCTTTGCTTTTAATTCTCGGAGCATTTTGTTATCCGCACGAATCTGACGGTTGATTTCACAGCGGTCTGCTATCATGCCTTTCTTTTCCATATTCTGGGCAATGTAGCCTTCATGGATGGTTGGCTGTTCGGTGATTCCCTGATCTGCAAAGCTGCGGTGATCAATGGTAGCATTTATCTGATTACGTGCAAGCATTTTATTTACGGCATCTGCCCAGTTTGCCCGCCAGATACAAAGTTGTTCATCACTGTTCCATTGTTGGGAAATAGGATTCTGTCTGCCATATCGGCTGCTCTTGGGGTGTTTATCAATTCGTTCATATCCTTTTTCCTGTGCAACAGAGGAAGTCAGATATTCTTTCTTTTTTCCAACTTTATAGCGATATTGCTTTTCCCATCCCTGTTTCTGAGCAGTTTTAAATTCAGAAGCAGTAAACCCTTTTTCTTCCCCATCTTTGATACAGAGATATTCTTTTTCTGTTTTATACTGCCATGTTCCATTTTCATTTAATGGTCGGACAGTAAGAAGAATGTGTGCATGGGGATTGTGACCATCTGTATCGTGAATGGCAAAATCAGCACACATCCCCATATCTACAAAATTCTTTTTAATAAAATCTTGAAGAAGAGAAATATTGCTGTCTTTATCCAACTCAACGGGGAGTGCGACAACAAATTCTCTTGCAAGTCGGCTGTCTTTGGTCTTTTCGGTTTCTTCCACAGCATTCCAGAGTTGTTCCCGGTCATTCCATTCCAATGGAGCCATTGGAGGAAGCATCACCTCCTGATAGATCAGCCCCTGCTTTCTGGTATAGTCATGCTGGATGCCGTCATAATCATTGTACATGCGGCTACAGCTCATATAAGCAGAAGCAGCAACGGCAGACCGACCGGAACCACGGCTGACGACTTTGGCTTGCATATGATAAATTGCCATATCTGGCACCTTCTTTCGATGTTGCCTGCAAAGCTGTCCTGTGTGGCAGTGACATTAAAATTATCTATGATAAGCAGAGTATCGGATTTCAGGGAACGCAGAAAACGGTTATGTCTTTGAAACCGTTCCTGTTCAGTGCTTTCCGGCAGATCGTCAATAAAATCCATGTCAGCAATATCCTGAGTTATCTTTTACTTCTGCAAGCATATAAGGATTGCATTTACTTTTACGCTTAAATATAATATAATTTAAGCACAAAAGTAAATATCAAGGATAAGGAGGACAACTATGTCAACATCAGATATTTTGGAATCGCTAATTGAAAAAGACAATGGATATTTGATTACATCGAAGGCCGTTGAATCAGGTGTATCAAAGCCATCTGTCTCAAAATACGTCAGAGAGCATGATATGGAAAAAGTGGCACATGGCATTTATATCTTAGATAATGTGTGGCCAGATGAGTTGTTTGTACTCCAGCAACGCAATAAGAATATTATTTATTCGGGCGAGACCGCCCTTTATTTGCATGGTCTTATCGACAGAGAATACAGTCATATTTGTTTCACTGTTCCTACCGGGTATAATGCAACACATATCAAAAAGAAAAACAAAGAAGTTCGTTACGCAAACCCAGAGATTCTTGATATGGGGACCTGTGAAATTCCGTCAAGCAGCGGTAATTTGGTTAAAGTATATGACAAGGAAAGATGTATTTGTGATTTGATTAAAGATCGAAAGAAATATGAAATTCAGTTATATCAGACAGCAATCAAGGAATATATGTCCTCGAAGGAAAAGAATCTTTCAAGATTGATTGAGTATGCGGTTAAACTTGGAGTAAGGGATGAAGTGATGATGTATGTGGAGGTAATGATATGATTCATACAGCGAAACAACTTAAAGACAAAGTAAAAAACATGTCCGGTGGGAATAGTGAAGTTGCGCAAGCACTAATTAGAACATATTTTATGGAAAGGTTCTTAGAAAGAGTTTCTGTTTCTGAATACAGGAATAATTTTATTCTGAAAGGCGGAATGCTTGTTGCTTCTATTGTTGGTGTAGACATGAGAGCTACAATGGATATCGATACCACTGTGAAAGCATTACCTCTTAATGAGAAGGATGCTAGAGCAATCATTGAGAGAATCGGTGAGCTTCAGCTTGAAGATGGGGTAAAATTTAAGATTACATCAGTAAAAGAAATCATGGAAGAATTTGATTATCCTGGCATTAGGATGATGATAGAAGCTAATCTGGAACGAATGAGACAACCTTTTAAGATCGATATTTCTACGGATGATGCAATCACGCCAGGTGCAGTGGAGTATAAATACAAGCTTATGTTTGAAGACAGATTAATTTCAGTTTTGTCGTATAATCTTGAAACTCTTCTTGCAGAAAAGATGCAGACGATTTTGGCAAGAGGACTTGCGAATACCAGAATGAGGGATTTTTATGATGTATATGAGATTATGAATTCAAAGGCTGATCAGATAAGCTTTGATGTTTTGAAAAAGGCATTTGCGGCTACTTGCATGAAGCGAGAAACTTCTTTTGGCGAGGAGGAAGTGAGAGAAACCTTAGACAAGATTAAAGATGATTTTGGACTCGAAGAAATGTGGAATCGTTTTAAGCGTGTAAACTATTTTGTTGATGATCTTTCGTGGGGAGAAGTATCGGAAACAATAGTAGATAATATTGAAAAAATTGCAGTCAGTTAATTCGAGGCAAACCAGATTGAAACATCAATCCAATACTATGAATGTGCTGATGGAATTTATCAGAAGAAGTGTAATAAATTGGTACGTAGTAGATAAATGATATGTGGAATGTCTTTGAAAAACAGTTAAATAAGGAAAAGGAGAAGCTAAAAACTGGAGATTACTGGGGGTTTATTGGCGGAAGGTATCTGTAAACTTAAAGTATGAGAAAGTCCAATCTTTGCTTCTGCAACTGCCAGGTGACAGATTTACAGCCTTGCATGGTGGAATGCAACCGATAAAACTGTTATATTTAATTTGTTAACTCAATTAAACGTGGAGGGCGAAAACATGATTTTACGCAGTTTATAGACATACGGTGGCAGAACTGATCGTAGAAAGAACTGATCATACAAAGGAGCATATGGGATTAATCATCTGGGCAGATGCACCGGAGGAAAGGAGTAAGAAAAGCGATGTTAATTTTGCTACAGGTCACGTCTGTTTGCATCTGTAAATTTGCCGTTCTGGGAGGTGTGGAACGGCTTTTGCTTTTTATTGCCTTATCCGCATTATGAAACTGATCTACTTCAAAATTTGGTGGAGAATTGAGGAGGAAAGGTTGGATATGGGGGATTTCAGAATACTTGAACAAACAGTTATCTTCCTGTATAATGTTTACCCGTAAGAAACACAGGAAAGCATCCCTCATGAGATCGCAGAATTAAAATAATACTATTGGCAAATTTTATAAAAATGCATGTTGAAATTGTGCAAAATGCCAAAAAAGATAAGGGACTTTATAGGAACATAACAAAAGTGAATATTTTGTATAACAAAAGCGATTTTTATACGATAATAAGTCTAAATTTCCGGTTAGGAGACGTGAGAATGAAATTTAAAGAATTTGAATATATGCGTGCGATTGAAGCGAAAAAAAGTATAACAAAGGCAGCACAAATGCTGAATGTATCTCAGCCTGCAATCAGTAGATGTCTTATTAATTTGGAAAAGGAATTAGGAATTCAGCTTTTTGAAAAAATAGATGGAGATTATGTTTCAACACCTGCAGGAAAAATATACCTGGAGTTTGCAGCAGATATTACGAAAAGAAAAATTCAATTCGAATCAGATTTGAAAGAGTTGTTGCAGTATAAGCAGGGCGCATTATGTTTTGGCATAACGCCGGGGAGAAGTAAATCCCTAACGCCTATGGTTTTGCCTGAAATACGGAAGAATTTTCCTGAATTAAAAATAGAGATACATGAGGAGAATGTGCATAATTTGGAGGAAGCGTTGAGAAAAGGACGCATAGATGTAGCATTTTTCACATTGAGTGAACAAGAGAAAGCAGACGATAAATATTTGTATTACCAGATACTTGGAAAAGAAGAAATCGTGCTGACTGTAAAAAAAGGAACAGAAATTGCCTGCAAGCCTTTACGCAAAATTGGATTTCAATATCCCTGGGTAGAACTTTCATGTTTTGAAAAGTTTGCTTTTATTTTACTAAAAAAGAATATGAGATTGGGACAGATAGCAGAAGAAATTTTAAAAGAGAATCATATATCACCGGAAAAAATAGAAATAGCCGGTATCGAAACCGCACAAGAGCTTGTGGCAAATGGTTATGGGGTGTGTCTTTGTTCCAGTCTTGGAGTGAGAGAATATCAGAATAGATTAGATATTTATTCTTTCGGAAAACAGCCGGTTACATGGAAGTTTGTAGCAGCATTGAGAGTAGGAGGATATATGACAGAACCTCTAAAATATCTCATTCAGTTATATCAAACCGCAGCAGAAAGAGTTCAGGGAAAATATAACGAAGACGTATATACAATATAAGAAACTGTTATTTGATAAAAGAAAAAAACGAACATATAATACACCCATAAAGTTTGCGCAGCTTTATGGGTGGTTTCATTTTCAGAGGTTTTGAGATGGATATATCAGGAATTATGGGATTTGTCCTTATGATATGTATGACGTTGCTGGTGTATAAGATAAAGGTAAGTCTGGGAATTTTATTTATGACATTGCCGGTGATAGCAGGATTTTTATCCGGGTTTTCAATGGCAGAAATGAGTTTGTATATTTTAAAAGGAATTGAAAATGTGATTCCGGTAGCTTTGATGTTTGCAACTGCGATTTTATTTTTTGGGATATTAAATGAAACAGGAACTTTCACAGCAATAATCACAAAAATAGCAGGAAGGTTTCATCTAACCAGGAAGAATATTTTTCTTATGACTGTGTTCGTATCAGCAATCGCACATTTAAGTGGTTCAGGTGCAGTATCGTATTTGATTGTGATTACAACATGTAAAAGTATATACAACGAAAATAAAATTCCATTAACAAATTTGATGTGCCTTAGTTCTTTAACTTTTGGTGTTATGAATATGTTGCCATGGGCAGGACCATGCGGACGCCTTGCAGGAGTTTTAAATACAGATCCGATTTCAATCTGGCGTTTGTGTATCCCGTCTCAGATATTTGGAATACTGATGGTGTGTGTAATTGCCTGTATTTTGTCAAACTATCAAAAGCTTTCGGATATTGATTCTTTGAGTGAAAATAATTGTAAGCAGTGTATTGCGAGAAATAAGCCGATTTTAATACAGCAAAGTAGAAAAAAACGCTGTTTGTCAGTGGGAATTATGAC
>SKEE01001963.1_pt1 | contig 15080 bp, 9 predicted proteins | sample 4826661 | NCBI WGS metagenome assembly SKEE01 (sample SAMN11008817, study PRJNA524170) | human gut metagenome | biome: Human fecal sample; material: Feces; isolation source: fecal sample from pouch patient p20 | host: Homo sapiens | place: Israel: Tel-Aviv | collected 2016-11-14
ATGACAGCGGTCATAGATAAAATCATCCTGGTTGTTCCGGCGCTCCTCATCGGAAAGCCCGGCATGATATCTGGTGGCAGTGATTCCGTCCTGAATCAGTTTTCCGCAGACTTCCTCCACCAGTTTTCTGGTAAGACAGTAGATAATTCCACTGTCATCGGGATGTTCCAGTATGTAGTCGTGTACTTCCTTATATTTATCTTTCGGGGTTTTTACCGCAAAATACAGATTTTCCCTGTCGAATCCTGTCGTGGTGCAAAAAGGGTCACGTAGGTTCAGAAGTCTCGCAATGTCTTCTCTTACTTCTTTCGTCGCCGTAGCTGTAAAAGCGCCGATCACCGGACGCTTTGGTAGCTGCGCCACAAACTCCGCAATTTTCAGATAGCTGGGGCGGAAATCCTGTCCCCACTGAGATACACAGTGTGCCTCATCCACCGCAATCATGAATATATCCGCACTCAGCGCAAAATCCAGAAACGCCTCTGTGGTAAGCCGTTCCGGTGCCACATAGATAATTGGGTAACGTCCTGCTTTTGCATAGCGCAAAGCGGTAAAATACTGTCCCTGTGTCAGGGAACTGTTGAGATAAGCCGCTGAGATTCCCGCCTGGTTCAGACTCCGCACCTGATCTTTCATAAGCGAAATCAGAGGCGAAATTACCAGTGTAATCCCTTTCATCATCAGTGCCGGTACCTGATAGCAGATGGATTTTCCCGCTCCTGTAGGCATCACGGCCAAGACATCTTTTCCTGCAAGAAGCGCATCGATCACTGCTTCCTGCCCTTCTCTGAAAGTATCATACCCGAAGTGGGTCTTTAAAAGTTCCTGTTTCGTCATAAATCGACATGATCCTTTCTTTAATCACGCGGACAAATCATCCGCATTCGCTGCTTGTATATAGCCAAATTGCTGCTGTTTTCCGAATATTTAATTTTAACATATTTTCCGGGTAATTGCCAATTGATCGTAAAAAATCACAAAGTAACCTCTGTGTATTTACCTGTTATAATGATATAAATGAAAAAGTCTGTTTATACTGTCCCATTACATTGAACCATGAATTCATATAGTATCCGGTTCTTCTGATCAGTGACAGCCGGAATGCTCAAAAAAGGAGGAGTTATTATGTGTAAAAGAAAAATAAAAACCATCGAGGCAATTTTTTTCCTGCTTCTTTTTTCAGTTATCCTGCTCCTGCTTCCACAGGATGCCCACGCCAAAGTCCGTGTAGTGACCAAAGGAACCACTTCCACGATCCGTGATACCGATGGTGTGATCGAAGATGAGTTTTCAGACATTAATTTCCCGATCAACATCAAAAATGCAAACTGCCAAAAACGGATCTATGCCGTGACAGTCCGTATAAGCTTTTATTCTCCCAAAGGAGTCATACCCAAAAGCACCACATTTTCTATTGATGGGATCAATGTAGTTAAGCTGAGCACTTCAAATTATACACCACTGGCATACAAGGAAACCTTTTTCACCTACGATGACAACATAGAGGATGGCTACCTGGAGTTCGATTTCGGCAATAAAGAATGTCCGGTACCGGTAGACTGTGACTATGAGGTTACCATCAAACAGGCTGTTCCGGAAATTTTTATCACCAACAACAATTATCTGAACCAGAGCATCCGAACCGGAAAAACTACTTCCATCGGAATTGAGATTTCTGATCCTTACGTAAAAACCATCAGCAAATCAAAATTCAAGGTTACTTCTTCCAACAGCTCTGTTCTCAAGGTACAGAGCATCACTCAGGATTCCAAAAAACGCAGCCGTTTCACAGTTACCCTGAAGGGCATGAAAGCCGGATCCGCAAAGATCACTTTATCCTATCCAAAGGCCGCAGCCTGTAAGCTGACCGGAAAAGTAACCTCGCCTTCAAAAACCGTAGCAACCTTCCGCGCTTCCAAGACTACACTCAAGGTTGGCTCCAAGGTCAGCATGCGTTCCCTCATCAATCTGAAGGGCGGTACCAATCTGACCATCAAAAATGCAAAATCCAGCAAGCCTTCTGTGCTTGCCATTTCCGGAAACTATCTTGTCCCAAAGAAAAAAGGGACAGCCACAGTTACCGCAAAATTAAATGGTGTTAATCGCAAGATCACCATTACCGTATCCGCACCGGCCGCCAAACCTACCGTCAAAAATCTGAAGATCAGTGTTGCCGGTATCAAGTATGGCCCTAATGACATGAAGACCTATTATACCTTAAAGTTCACCAATACTTCTGCAAAAACCATCACAAAAGCAAAAATACAGATCACCACAGGCTCCGGTATCTATGACCAGATGTACTGGACAAAAACTCTGACACTGAACCTGAAGCCCGGAAAAACTATGACAAAGACCTATTTTATCCAGAACATGGTCCAGGCACCGGAAAAAAGTGATATTTCCATCAAATGCCTGAAGCTTAACTGGAAGTAAGCTATCCTTCTGTAAAACGTTCAAAAAGGGACGTGCTGCAGTATTGATTTAAAAATCATCACTGCAGCACGTCCCTTTTATTTATGCTCTTTGAGCTGTCTGTACATTTTATTTTTATCCTGTATCCTACAGTACCTCATTCAGCACCTGCAGTCCATACTCTGCAAGGCTGTTATCCTCTTCGCCGGTACCGCCGCTGATACCGAGACCGCCGATGATGGTGTCTCCAACTTTCAGGGGTACACCGCCTCCGAATATCACAATGTTGTCACTCATTTTTCCAAGACCATAAAATGTCTGGCCCGGTTGTGTCAGTCTGGAAAGCTCCATGGTGGACATCTTCACTGCAACCGATGTATAGGCCTTCTTCAAAGCCACCTCAAAGCTTACAAGAAAAGATCCATCCATCACATGAACCGCAACCGGATTTCCATCCGGGCTGCATACCGCAATTACGGAAGGCTTGTTTCTTCTCAAAGCTTCCTGCTCGATCTTCTCGATAAGCCTCTTGGCAGAATCCAATGTGATACGACCCTGGATACCCATACGCTTCAGCACTTCCTGGATCATCGCCGTGTTTGCTGCTATACTGTCATTCTGTGCCATTGCCGTATTTCCTCCCACTGCTGTCGTCACAGTCCCATTCTGCACATCAAAAGCCTGTACATCCCTTTTCTGCACCATCTGCGAATCCTGTGCTCTTACATCCACCGCCGATGTACCCGATGCAACATCCGCACTACTTCCAACAGTTCCTACAGCCTCTGCCCCAACATTAGCTACAATCCCAGCAGTTTCTGCTTTCACAGATTCCTGAACACTTTCAGAAATATCTGTCTTCTTCTCTTCGATCTTCGCAACATCCACATACCTTGCCAGCACATAAAAATAATCTGACAGACGGTTCATATATTTCTTGGCTCCGGTATCCGATCCAAACTTCACACTGACCAGCGCAAGCTCTCTCTCAGCCCTCCGCGCCACAGCTCTTGTCACATCGATCTCAGCCGCAACTCGGGAATCCCCCGGAAGAATCGGAAGCCTCTCTCCGGAAAAAATCTCTTTCATCCGGCCAATCTCCTCCTCCAGAAACTCCGTCCGGTCTTCACTGACCTTAAACTCCCGATTATAAGGATCAGAAACCCCATCTATGATCTTCTTCAAAGTCTCCGAGATCTTCTCCAGCATCCGGACAACATCCACATCATCAACCAGAACCCGCACAAGCCCAATATGACTCATCAGCTCCTCAACTGACCCCATCAGACAAATCCGATCATCCGACTTTGAAACATTCTTCGTATGGGAAAGATCCGTCATCCCCTTATCACCATACCCGGTATAAACCTCCATCCCAGCTCAACCTCCCAGCAACTCCTGATAAATAATCCCACCCATATCAGACCAATTTTACAATCCTCGAAATGCTACGCATACCACACATACGTAAACACACACCACAACCATCCCGGCAAACCAGGCGCGGCGTTCACAAACGCGCCAGCCCCCGCCAAAACGTCACACATTCAAGGCGCCCACGGCGCCCCATCGGCACAACGTTCAACCCGGAACAACCGCAGCATACAGGCACAAGTCAATACCCTTCCGCCCGCCACAGTCAAGCACTCTAAAAAAAGCCCGAGGGGTGTGCAGAGGGGCCGCGGCTTTGCGGCCCCTTTGCGGTTTTCCTTTTTCCTCAAAAAAAATACTGCATGCCATTCGCCAAAAAAGCAAACGCCACACAGTATTTAAAAAAAAAGTATTTCTAACCTCTTGTTCCTTTACTTAACAACACGCACCCTGTACATTCCCTCAATCTCCTTGAGTTCATCTAACGCCTTAGCAGACGCCGCACTCTCAAGATCAATAAGAGTATAAGCAAACTCCCCTTTACTCTTATTCGTCATATCCGCAATATTCAATCCCTCGGATCCAAGGATCTTGGTAACCTGACTGATCATATTCGGTGTGTTGCTGTGCGCAAGAGAGATTCTTCCAACAGCCACACAGGTACCCATATCACAGTTCGGATAATTAACTGAATTTTTGATATTACCATTCTCAAGGTAATCGCGGATCTCCTTTACAGCCATCTCTGCACAGTTTTCTTCAGATTCCTCTGTAGACGCACCAAGATGCGGAGTTACCAGAATACCCTCGCGTCCTGCAACTGTCTCATTTGCAAAGTCAGTTACATACTTCTTAACCTTGCCACTCTCAACAGCCTCGATCAGCGCATCCTCATCAACAAGAAGATCTCTTGCAAAATTCAGAAGAACTACGCCGTCCTTCATCTTATCGAAAGCTTCTTTGTTGATCATCTTCTTAGTGCTGTCAAGAAGCGGCACATGAATGGTGATATAATCGCACTGGCTGTAGATCTCATCCAGGCTCTTGCTGTGCTTGATGGTTCTGGACAGGTTCCATGCCGCATCAATAGAAAGATATGGGTCATAGCCATATACTTCCATGCCAAGACCGCATGCTGCGTTTGCCACCATGGCTCCAATGGCTCCAAGACCGATGATACCAAGCTTTTTGCCGCTGATCTCGCATCCTGCGAACTGTTTTTTCTGCTTCTCGGCAAGCTTGCCGATGTGCTCTTTATCTTTCTCCTGTGCAACCCACTCGATACCTCCTACGATATCTCTGGATGCAAGGAGCATACCTGCAAGTACCAGCTCTTTTACGCCGTTTGCGTTGGCTCCAGGTGTGTTGAATACAACAACGCCCTTCTCTGCATACTCCTTAACCGGAATATTATTGACGCCTGCACCTGCACGTGCAACTGCGCAAACGCTCTTCGGCAGCTCCATGTCGTGCATTTTTGCACTTCTTACAAGGATTGCGTCACACTGGTCAGCGGTCTCTGTTTTTTTATAATTATCGCCAAAAAGTTTCAGACCTTTTTCAGCGATCGGATTCAGGCAATGATACTGGAACATTATGCATTCTCCTCCTCGAATTTTTTCATGAATGCAACCAGTGCCTCTACGCCGGCCTTTGGCATGGCATTGTAGATGCTGGCACGCATTCCGCCAACAGTACGGTGTCCTTTCAGGTTTACAAGTCCTGCTTCAGTTGCCTCTTTAACAAACTTGGCATCCATTTCCTTGTCACCGGTTACGAACGGTACATTCATAAGGGATCTGTCTTCCGGAACTACAGTTCCTTTGAACAGCTTGCTGGAATCCAGGTAATCATAAAGGATTTTTGCTTTTTCCTCATTGCGCTGCTTCATCACTTCCAGACCGCCCATCTTCTTCAGCCATTTGAATACTTTTCCGCATACATAGATGCAGTAAGCATTCGGCGTATTGTAAAGAGAGCCTGCGTCTGCATGTGTCTTATAAGTAAGCATGGTTGGGGTTCCCGGAAGAACATCCTCTGTGATCAGGTCCTCACGGATGATCACGATAACCATGCCTGCCGGTCCGATGTTCTTCTGAACACCGCCATAGATAATACCATATTTGCTTACATCCACCGGCTCAGACAGGAAGCAGGAGGATACATCTGCTACCAGAGTCTTACCTTTTGTGTTTGGAAGTTTTTTGAATTTTGTGCCGTAAATGGTGTTGTTCTCACAGATGTATACGTAGTCTGCATCCGGGCTGATCGGCAGATCACTGCAGTCCGGGATATAGCTGAAGGTTTTATCTTCAGAAGAGGCGATCTTGTTTGCTTTTCCGTATTTCTGAGCTTCCTGATAAGCTTTTTTTGCCCACTGTCCTGTTACGATATAATCTGCGACCTTGTTTTTCATAAGGTTCATCGGGATCATGGCAAACTGCTGGGATGCTCCTCCCTGAAGGAAAAGTACCTTGTAGTTATCCGGAATGTTCATAAGCTCGCGAAGATCTTTCTCTGCAGTATCAATGATCTCCTGAAAAGCTGCACTTCTGTGGCTCATTTCCATAACAGACATTCCTGTGCCGTTATAATCCATCATCTCATCCGCTACTTCTTTGAGTACTTCCTCTGGAAGCACTGCCGGTCCGGCAGAAAAATTATACACTCTACTCATGTTTCTTCATATCCTCCTCGTCAAATACATCATCAAGATTCGCACCAGCCGGTACCATCGGGAACACACTCAGATCCTGATCGATCCAGCAATCCAGAACGACAGGTCCCTCTGCTGCCAGTGCCATCTTAAGTGCAGGCTCCACATCCTCCATCTTTGTCACACGAATGGCTTTTGCACCCAGCGCCTCTGATAATTTCACAAAATCAACGGCGTCATCCAGTACTGTGGAAGAGTACCTCTTTCCATAGAAAAGCGTCTGCCACTGACGCACCATTCCCAGTACATGATTGTTCATAACAATCTGGATCAGCTGTCTGCCACAGCGTGCAGCTGTTGCCAGCTCATTCATATTCATACGGAAGCATCCGTCACCTGCTATATTTACAACTGTTTTTTCCGGTCTGCCCATCTTCGCGCCAATTGCAGCGCCAAGACCGTAGCCCATGGTTCCAAGGCCGCCGGAAGTAAGAAGAGTTCTCGGCTCTTTGTATTTATAATACTGTGCCGCCCACATCTGGTGCTGTCCAACCTCTGTGGAGATGATGGCATCACCGTTCGTCAGCTCATAAAGTTTCTCTATAATATACGGACCTGTAAGCTGTGTGTGATCATAATTCAGCGGATATTTTGATTTCAATTCCTGGATATGTGCGATCCACTCCGGATGTTCTTTCTTCGGAATTTCCTCCAGAAGGCGTTTCAGCACTTCCTTCACATCACCGATCACACTGGCATCCACTTTGATATTTTTATTGATCTCCGCAGCATCCACATCGATCTGAAGGATTTTTGCATTATGTGCAAAAGTTTTGGTATTTCCTGTTACACGGTCACTGAAGCGTGCACCGAGAACAATAAGAAGATCGCACTCTGTTACGCCAAGATCGGAAGTCTTGGTTCCGTGCATACCTACCATACCTGTATAGAGAGGATCTTCTCCCGGGAAGGTACCCTTGCCCATCAGAGTATCGCAGACAGGAGCCTGGATCCTGCGAGCCAGCTCACGTACTTCCTGGTCAGCACCGGAGATCACACAGCCGCCGCCTACAAAAATAAAAGGTTTCTTTGCCTCTCTGATCATTTCCAGCGCCTGGTCCATATCTTCTTTACGGATACTTTTGATCTCACGGTTAACGGTAGCCGGATGGCATGGCTCGTATTCATATTTCATTCCTGTGATATCCTTCGGAACATCCACAAGAACCGGGCCAGGTCTTCCGCTTTTTGCAATATAAAATGCTCTTCTTAACGTATCTGCAAGATCTTCGATATTCTTTACGATGAAACTGTATTTTGTTACAGGCATTACGATACCTGCGATATCAACCTCCTGGAAAGAATCTCTTCCCAGGAGTGGTCTTCCTACGTTTGCAGTAATGGCTACCATCGGTACGGAATCCATGTATGCAGTCGCGATTCCTGTTACCAGGTTAGTTGCTCCTGGACCGGAGGTTGCCAGGCAGACACCCACCTTTCCGGTCGCTCTTGCATAACCATCAGCAGCATGGGATGCACCCTGCTCGTGGGAGGTCAGTACATGTGTGATCTCATCTTTGTATTCATATAAGGCATCGTAAACATTCAGGATCGCGCCGCCCGGATATCCAAATACGGTATCAACGCCCTGTTCCTTCAGACATTCTACGATGATCTCTGCACCTGTAAGCTGCATATCTTTCGTTCCTCCTTATTTTGCTTTCGGTACTTCCAGGATCGCACCACGGTTTCCGGATGTTACCATGGAAGCGTATCTTGCCAGATATCCGGTTGTCACCTTCGGCTCTCTTGGCTGCCATTTTTCTCTTCTAGCCTGCATCTCTTCATCTGAAACCTTGATCTCCAGTTTCAGCTCCGGAATATTGATGCTGATGATATCGCCTTCCTCAACCAGTGCGATCGGGCCGCCTACTGCTGCCTCCGGTGATACGTGTCCGATAGCGGCTCCTCTGGATGCACCGCTGAAACGTCCGTCGGTGATCAGGGCTACGGAAGAACCAAGTCCCATTCCCACGATGGCAGATGTAGGGTTCAGCATCTCTCTCATTCCAGGGCCACCCTTTGGTCCCTCATAGCGGATAACCACAACATCTCCCTCTACGATCTTACCGCTCTTGATGGCAACAATTGCGTCATCCTCGCTGTCAAATACACGTGCAGGACCCTCATGTACCAGCATCTCCGGTACAACAGCAGAACGTTTTACAACACCACCATCCGGTGCAAGGTTTCCTTTCAGTACGGCAAGTCCGCCTGTCTTTGTATACGGATTGTCGATCGGGCGGATAACCTCCGGATTCAGGTTTACACAGTTTTTGATATTCTCACCTACTGTTTTTCCGGTTACTGTCATACACTCTGTATGGAGAAGTCCCAGCTTGTTCAGCTCATTCATGACCGCATAGACACCACCGGCCTCATTAAGATCTTCCATGTAGGTCGGGCCTGCCGGTGCAAGGTGGCAAAGGTTCGGGGTCTTCTCACTGATCTCATTTGCAAAGCTGATATCAAAATCCATTCCGATCTCATGTGCGATAGCCGGAAGATGAAGCATACTGTTTGTGGAGCATCCAAGTGCCATATCTACTGTAAGTGCATTTAAAACTGCCTCTTTTGTCATAATGTCTCTTGGGCGGATGTTCCTTCTGTACATTTCCATTACCTGCATTCCTGCATGCTTTGCAAGACGGATACGTTCAGAGTATACTGCCGGGATGGTACCGTTTCCTTTCAGTCCCATACCGAGAACCTCTGTCAGGCAGTTCATGCTGTTCGCAGTGTACATACCGGAACATGATCCGCAGGTCGGGCAGGTTTTGTTCTCGAATTCTTCCAGATCATCTGCTGTGATGGTTCCTGCTGCATAGGATCCTACTGCCTCAAACATACTGGAAAGACTGGTTTTGTGTCCTTTTACATGGCCGGCAAGCATCGGACCGCCGCTTACGAATACAGTAGGAACGTTGATCCTTGCCGCTGCCATCAGAAGGCCAGGTACGTTTTTGTCACAGTTGGGAACCATGACCAGAGCATCGAACTGATGAGCCAGTGCCATGGCCTCTGTGGAATCTGCGATCAGGTCACGTGTTACAAGGGAATATTTCATTCCAACGTGTCCCATTGCGATTCCGTCACATACTGCGATCGCCGGAAATACAACCGGTGTGCCGCCAGCCATTGCAACGCCGAGCTTTACAGCATTTACAATTTTGTCAAGGTTCATATGTCCCGGTACGATCTCGTTATAAGAGCTTACGATTCCTACCAGTGGTTTGTCCATTTCTTCCTTTGTCATTCCAAGGGCATTGAACAGGGAACGATGTGGTGCCTGCTGTGTGCCTTTTCTTACGGTATCACTTTTCATTTTTAAGGTCTCTCCTTTTTATTCTTTACGATAGGATCCGGTATCTGTTTATAGACTTCCTCTTCCAGGTACCGGTTTTTTCTGTTCTGTTTCGTTTTCTTCTCTCTGTCCCGCTTTATTTATGCAATGGCATCTGCGATCAGATCGCCCATCTCTCTGGTTCCGACAAGCTTGCATCCGTCAGACATGATATCTCCTGTTCTGTAACCATCTGTAAGAACCTTCTGTACTGCTGCTTCCACAGCATCTGCTTCTTTATCAAGATCCAGAGAATATCTCAGCATCATAGCAGCGGAAAGAATGGTTGCGATGGGGTTTGCCTTGTTCTGGCCTGCGATATCCGGTGCAGAACCATGGCTCGGCTCATAGAGACCAAGCTTTGTCTCATTTAAGCTTGCGGAGGAAAGCATTCCGATGGAACCGGTCACCATACTTGCCTCATCAGAGAGGATATCTCCGAACATGTTTTCTGTAAGGATAACATCAAACTGCTTCGGATCACGTACCAGCTGCATTGCACAGTTATCAACCAGCATATGCTCCAGTGTTACATCCGGATAGTCCTTTGCCACATCCTCCACTACACTTCTCCAGAGTCTGGAAGAATCAAGAACATTGGCTTTATCTACACTTGTAACCTTATTTCTTCTCTTACGTGCGATCTCAAATGCCTTAATGGCAATACGGCGGATCTCATTCTCATTATAAGAAAGAGTATCTACCGCTGTGCGGACTCCGTTCTCCTCAGTAGTCTTTCTTGCTCCGAAGTAAAGACCTCCTGTAAGCTCTCTTACGATGATCATGTCAAAACCATCTCCGATGATCTCATCACGGAGCGGGCATGCATCACGAAGCTCATTGTAAAGATAAGCCGGACGAAGGTTTGCAAACAGGTTCAGCGCCTTACGGATCGCAAGAAGACCTGCCTCCGGACGTTTGGACGGCTCCAGCTTATACCACGGGGATGTCTTGGCATCACCGCCAATGGAACCCATCAGTACTGCATCAGAAGCTTTTGCCTGGGCAATGGCTTCCTCTGTAAGAGGTACTCCGTGAGCATCAATGGATGCCCCTCCTAAAAGAACCTCTGTGTATGAAAATTTATGACTGTATTTCTCACATACTCTGTCTAAAACTTTTTTGGCCTCGGCAACAATCTCCGGACCGATTCCGTCTCCCGGAATCAGGGCAATCTTGTACTCCATTTTATTCACTCCTCCGATTTCCCCTGTGCTGTAAAATTTTAACGCACTGGTGTGGATAATTGTTATTATCATAACGCACTTTTCGACGGATTTCAACCTATTAAATAGATAAAGTTATTTCCGGAATGCAAAAAATAAACGGCAATTCCCTGTTTCTGCCGCCACAGAGACATACTTTCGCACACAGAAAAAAGAAAAACTGCCCTACCATTCCGGTACAGCAGTCTTTCTTTTTTTATCATATTCTGTTTTTCCTGATGATATTCTCAGAATTTCCCGCTGGAACCACCGAAGGTATCACCGGAAGATGAGGTATGGGTGCTGGAACCACCGTTATTATCCTCATTTTTCGGTTTTGCGGATTTTGATACCGTACTGTAGAGGTAAAAATCATTACTTCTGGTCACATTCATACTGCCCTGCCGCACATAAGAAGCCGCCCGATCCTGTTTTCGCACAGTTTTCAGCTTTCTTCTCATATTTCCGGTCACCAGTAATCCTGCCACAAGCCCCACAGCAAGAGCGATCAGCAGGTTTATCCCAACCGCAAAAGGCTCATCCGGAAGGTTTTCCACATCGTATGGCTCTGCCTCATCTGCCTGCGTGATAAAATCATCGCATTCCGTGGCAAACTTATGAAACGCTTCGTTATAATCACCGTCACTTAAATAAGGCTTCACCTGATCCATGATGTAGGACTGTCCGGCATCCGTAAACACTTCTATCGCATATCCGTGTGTTGCAATGGCCCAGTTACGGTCTCCCATATCCAACAGGAATAAAATACCGTCACCATTTTCCCCCTGCCCATATCCATGGTCAATAAAATAATCCTCCGCATACGCCTGGGCTGTTTTTCCCTCAAGACTGTTAACGGTAACGACCACAACATCTACCTGATCCCGCTCACTGATCTCATCCAGAGTACTGCTCAGGCTCTCCTGCTGCTCTGCATCCAGAAGTCCCGCCTGGTCATCCAGACGGCTTACGGTGCCTGCCCATACCGGAAAAGCACATGCCAGACACAAAAGGATCGATATCAAAAATACAGATATTCTTTTTTTCATGGCATCCACCTCCCTACAAAGCCCAGATCAGATACAGGATAATATAAGTGATCACACCCACGACCCCCGTTGTTCCCAGGAACCATCGTGCAAAAGCGTTCTTGTCTGTAGGCAGATTTCCCACAAATTTCCCTGTCTGACCATTCATGGCAAATATGTAATTATCACCCTTCCACTTCGTCTGCAGGATCCATACGGGATATAACGCATATTTCGTTGTCCCGTTATGAAGCCGGATACTGGTATTCTCCGGTACCACACTGGCGTATCCTCTCACCGTATCCCGGAATGCAGCCTCTGTGCTGCGGCGGATACGCTCATTGGCACGTTCCTCACACTCGCTGGCTGTCACATCATATTTATCTGCAAAATATCCAGCCAGATACGCAGTCTGAAAATCCACCGCTTCTTTGAAATCAAAAGGCTCTATAGACTCCATCAGATCATTTTCCATGCTGGCAGAGCCATCCACCGGTACATGATCAAAACCAAGAGAACCACTTCTGTGTACTGCATAATAGCTGGTCTCCGTATAATCATAATCACTATCGCTCCAGAACCGGGTCTTTGTTGCACGGTAACGGATATCTGCGTCTGCGTCTGTGTCATACAGCCAAAACGGAACGTAGATGCCCTTAACCTCGCTGATATGATTCTCTGACTTAAATGCTTTCGGCAAAAGCCTCTTACCGGTAAGATGCTTTTTCAGCCTCTCCTTTGCCGCTTTCTTGTCCAGCTTAAACGGGATCACATAATCCGGCTTCAGTGCACCGGACAGCTGCCCGGTCATTACCACCGGACTTCCGCAAAACGGGCAGGCCGTTGCTGCCGTATTGGCATCTCCCACGATCTCACCGCCACAGGACTTGCACACATAGGTACGCAGCCCCTCACTCTCCCCGTCCTGCCACTCACTGCCGGCCTCATCCGACCAGCTCATATCCTCAGGCTGCTCTTCCTCCACAGTCTGGGCATATTCCGATAACGTACCAACATCAAACTCCGTATCACAAAACGGACACTTCATCTTCTGCACAGAACTGTCAAACTCTATGGAGCCACCACAGCACGGACACTTAAACTCCTGCATCTTCGCCATATATTCACCTCACTTCATCATTCTGTATCCAACAACCGGCAGGAGTTACCCTGCATTTTGCTCCTGACCATCTCTCTTTCTGATCTATACTGCATCCTCCGGTCCGAACGGATCACCGCACTCCGGGCAGAATTTCGGTGGATTCTCCGGATCTGCCGGTTCCCATCCGCACCTGCTGCAACGATACTGCATCTTCTTCTCCGGCTTCTTCGCTCCGCAGTTCATACAGAACTTGCCTTTATTCACCGTACCGCAGGAACAGGTCCAGCTGTCCTCCACCGGACGCGATGCACCACACTCCGGACAGAATTTCCCCGAAGAAACCGCACCACAGCTGCAGGTCCAAGAACCAGCCGCAGCCCCTGCTCCGTTCCCTGCCGGCGAAACCGGCTGCGCTGCCTGCTGCTGTACACTCTGCTGCGCCTGCTGCTTCTGGCCCATCTCAAACAAGTGCTGCGCATTCATACCACCTGCATTAGCAGCCATACCCATGCCCATAAAACCAGTCATAGCCCCTGCTGAATTAGAAGCCGCAGCCTTCATAGCATCCGCCTGGGCCCCGGTCAGAGTAGCCGCAGCCATAGCAGGATCACGCATCATAGCCGTACGCTGAGCCTGCTTGATCATCTCGGCATCCTCATCCGGCAATGTCACAGAACCAAGTGCCACACTGACTACCTTAAGCCCACGAAGCTCCTCCCACTTGGCAGAAAGCACCTCATTCATGGCATTCTCCAGCTCCGTATTATGAGTCACGATCTGATTCGGACGCATCTCCAGCTCCGAAAGCCTTCCGAAAGCAGGCTGCAGCGCACTGATAAACTCCGCCTTCAGCTGTCCGTCCAGCTCCTCTCTGGTATACTCCCGCTCCACATTTCCACACACATTCGTATAAAAAAGAAGGGGATCCGCGATCCTGTAGGAATAAACACCATGACACCTCACAGCCACATCCACATCCAGCCCGATCCTGGAATCCACAACCCGGAACGGGATCGGATTAGCAGTACCAAACTTGTTATCCACAAGCTCCTTGGTATTAAAATAATACACCCTCTGATCCTTACCCGTATCACCGCCAAAAGCAAACCTCTTCCCGATCGTATCAAAGGTCTTCCTGATTCCGTCACCCAGACTACCTGAAAAAATACTCGGCTCCGTAGAAGCATCATACGTATACTCTCCCGGATCCGCACAAACCTCAACAACCTTTCCCTGCTCCACGATCATCATACACTGACCATCCGCCACAGCGATCCCGCTGCCGCTGGAAATGATATTATCACTCCCATGCTTATTGGAAGACCTGGAAGAAGACCTCTTCGTCCCCTTCACAACCATCACTTCTTTATCCATAGCCTCACAGTAAAAAAACTCCTTCCACTGATCCGCCAACGTACCACCCGCTGCACCCACAGCCGCTCTGATAAGACCCATAAATCCAACCCCTTTCTGAAAATTCATTCTTATTTACAATTTTACGATATTCCAAAGCTATCGTCACTCTCATTTCTGATAGTAACATCATTATTACACGAATTTTACCAAAAATCCACTTATTTCTATACAATATTACAATTGTCATATTCCCATCACATCCACAATCCTAGCACATCCACACAGTCCGTCTGCGCTGGCATCAAAGGCTATTCTCCCATCACATCCGCAATTCTAGCACATCCGCAACCCCAGGCTGACAGCGCAGCGCCTCAGCCGTCCCCCCAACCAAACACAAACTCAGCCATTGCAGTCGTCCAGCGCAGCGCTGACGACCCACAACCAACCGTCAAACGACACTATTTCTCACTGGAAGCACCAGCCGGGGAAGGGGATGCTGGATGGCTCTGCTTCTGCAGGAGGGGAGCTGATTCTTGGACGGCGG